>Ga0078972_1003111_pt1 | contig 51048 bp, 61 predicted proteins | sample YelNatPaOPGAMG01_FD_67568 | JGI IMG/M metagenome (GOLD analysis project Ga0078972, IMG submission 67568) | Hot spring thermophilic microbial communities from Obsidian Pool, Yellowstone National Park, USA - OP-RAMG-01 (SPADES assembly) (version 2) | ecosystem: Environmental > Aquatic > Thermal...
CTGAACATAATGTCCCGGTACCTTGAGGCGGCTGCGGTTCGGCCGTGGGATGAAGGGCCGCCGCGTGAAGCGATGGTGCTGCGCCATGCAGTCAGCTGATGGCGGCAACCTCCGGGTCAGAGGCTCGGGGGAGAACCAGGGATCTGGAGAAGGTCAAAGGGTCGGGGAAGGTGCATGGGAAGGATAGTGAGGGTAACGGGACCGGTTGTGATTGCGGACGGCATGAGGGGCTCGACCATGTACGAGCTCGTTAGGGTCGGTGAGGAGGGGTTAATGGGCGAGATCATCGGGCTTCTGGAGGACAGGGCCACGATTCAGGTTTACGAGGAGACCACAGGGATAAAGCCCGGGGAGAAGGTTTCCGGGACCGGACGTCCGCTCTCAGTTGAGCTGGGTCCGGGATTGATCGGCTCCATATACGACGGCACGCAGAGGCCGCTGAGCACGATAATGGAGAGGACCGGGGAGCTGATAAGGAGGGGAATATCCGCTCCTGCGCTTCCGCGGGATAAGAGGTGGGACTTCAGCCCAGCTGTCAAAAAGGGAGCTGAGGTCGTGGGGGGCGATGTGATAGGGACAGTGAGGGAGAGCGGGATAATCGAGCACAGGGTGATGGTCCCGCCCGGGGAGGGAGGCAAGATCCTTGAGGTCAACGAGGGGGCACTGACAGTTGAGGACACGGTCGCGGTGCTGGAGGGCAGGGGAGGAAGGAGGGAGATCAGGATGATGCAGGTCTGGCCCGTGAGAAAACCGAGGCCCTTTATCGAAAAGCTGAAGTGCGGGGAGCCGCTGGTGACCGGACAGAGGGTCGCGGACGTTTTCTTCCCGATAGCCAAGGGGGGAACCGCGGCAATACCTGGAGGTTTCGGGAGCGGCAAAACGGTGTTTTTGCAGACGCTCGCCAAGTGGTCTGACTCAGATGTTGTGGTCTACGTCGGGTGCGGCGAGAGGGGAAATGAGATGTGCGACGTGCTCACGCAGTTCCCCGCGCTTAAGGATCCCAGGAGCGGCCAGCCCCTCATGGACAGAACTGTGCTGGTGGCCAACACCTCGAACATGCCGGTTGCGGCCAGGGAGGCCAGCGTGTACACCGGGATAACAATCGCGGAGTACTTCAGGGACATGGGCTACCACGTGGCGCTGATGGCCGACTCAACATCGAGATGGGCAGAGGCCATGAGGGAGATCTCTGGAAGGCTGGAGGAGATGCCGGGGGAGGAGGGATTCCCGGCCTACCTCGCCTCAAGGCTTGCGGAGTTCTATGAGAGGGCGGGGGTTGTGAGGACGCTGGGATCGGATGGGAGAACGGGATCTATAACGGTCATGGGCGCTGTTTCACCGCCCGGAGGGGACTTCTCGGAGCCGGTGACGCAGAACACGCTGCGCATAGTTAAGGTATTCTGGGCCCTTGATTCCTCCCTCGCTGACAGGCGGCACTTCCCTGCGATAAACTGGCTCACCAGCTACTCCCTCTACGTCGATGACCTGGCGAAATGGTGGAGGGACAGAATGAAGGAGGACTGGAAGGCCATGCGGGAGGAGGCAATTGCGATGCTGCAGAAGGAGGCGGAGCTTGAGGAGGTGGTGAGGCTTGTCGGACCTGACGCGCTTCCGGAACCCGACAGGGCGGTGCTTGAGTCGGCGAGGATGATGAGGGAGGACTTTCTGCAGCAGTTCGCCATGCACGAGGTCGACAGCTACTGCCCGCTCCAGAAGCAGGTGGGGATGCTGAAGCTCGTGCTCGCGTTCTACAGGAGGGCCGTGGATGTGGCGAGGAGGGGTGTGTCCGTGGAGAGGATAAGGAGCATGAGGATCAAGGAGGAGATCGCAGGGATGAAGAGGCTGAGGCCCGAGGAGTTCGCAAGAAAGTACGGCGCCCTGGAGAGAATGATGAACGAGGAGTTTGACTCCCTGCTAGGTGAGAGAAAATGAGGGCGGTCGAGTACCTCACTATAGGAAGGGTGTCCGGACCCCTGATGGTGGTCGAGGGCGTGAGCGGCGTCTCCTACGGGGAGATGGTTGAGATATTCACACCGGACGGTGAGGTCAAGCACGGTCAGGTTCTCGACGCCTACCTGGACAGGGCGATAGTTCAGGTCTACGAGGGGACCCGGGGAATAGACACGAAAAGGACGAGGGTGAGGTTCAAGGGGGAAACTGCAAAGTTCGGGGTTGGGCTCGAGCTTCTCGGAAGGATATTCAACGGGAGGGGGGATCCGATAGATGGCGGACCGAAGCCGATCCCAGAGGACACATGGGACGTGCACGGCGCCCCGATCAACCCATACGCGAGGGAGTACCCGCGCGAGTTCATCCAGACAGGAATTTCCGCGATAGACGGCATGAACACCCTGGTGAGGGGGCAGAAGCTTCCGATATTCTCCGGGTCGGGGCTTCCGCACAACATGCTCGCCGCGCAGATAGCGAGGCAGGCGAAGGTGCTGGGCGAGGAGGAAAAGTTCTCAGTGGTTTTCGCAGGGTTGGGCATAACGAACGAGGAGGCGATGTTCTTCAGGAGGGAGTTTGAGAGGACGGGGGCGCTCGAGAGGTCGGTGCTATTTCTGAACCTGGCGAACGACCCAGCAATAGAGAGGATCATCACGCCGAGGCTGGCGCTTACCGCCGCCGAGTACCTCGCATTTGTGCAGGGGATGCACGTGCTTGTGATACTCGTGGATATGACTACGTACGCGGAAGCCCTTCGCGAGATCTCCGCGGCGAGAAGCGAGGTCCCAGGAAGGCGCGGATACCCCGGGTACATGTACACGGATCTCGCCACGATATACGAGCGGGCGGGGAGGGTGAAGGGGAAGAAGGGATCAATAACCCAGATGCCGATACTCACAATGCCGGGCGATGATATCACTCACCCGATCCCAGACCTATCGGGTTACATATGCCTGGCGGGAGACACCGAGGTGATAACCAACCCGGGAGAGATCTCAACCATAGGGGAGCTTGTGAACTCATTCAATCCCTCCGCAAAGATCCTCTCATCCTCGAAGGACATGAAGCCCGAGTACGGAAATATCAGCATGGTTCAGAAGATAAGGGCTCCAAAAAAGCTGCTTGAGATCAGGACGAACGCAGGCACAACGGTGAGGGCCACCCAAGATCACCGATTCCTGGCTGACAGGGAGCGTCCGAAGATGGTCCCCGCATCAGAGCTGAAGGAGGGGGACAACATTTTCTCACTCAGGAAACTAGAGGTAAAAGAGCAGAAAAGACCAACTCTCCTTGAGATACTGGCCTCATCCGAGAGGGAGTTCATTCTCACTCTCAAAAAGGAGCGAATGAGTGAACTGAGGACGATGTTGAAGGAAAAATTCGGCAATCTTAAGAGAGCCTGCGAAAATCTTGGTTTGAATTATATTAGAACCACGTCCCCCACAAACATTTTGGACGCAAAAGGACTTGTGAGGGCCTGCGAGCTGCTCGGCATCGGCGTTGATGAGGCAAACAGGTGGATTGACTCGTTCTCTATTAAAAACGGAATTCGCATGCATGTCAGGTGGAGAGAGGCCAATGCAGATCTTCTTTACCTGCTCGGACTCGTCGCCTCGGACGGATCGGTGGTGAGACCACACCACATGAGTTTCACAAACCGGGATGAGGTTCTGCTGAGGACCTATATCACAACGTTCAAAAAGCTGTTTCCTGAACTGCACCCGGAGATAACGAGGGACTCACATGGAACTGTGGCTATCCAGGCCTGCAGCACGTTTCTATTCGAGCTGGCGAAGTTCTTAGGACTCACGACGGCTTTTGAGCGAATATTCGAGCTTGATGAGGAGCTTATAGCCGCATTTCTGGCTGGCTACTTTGACGGAGACGGAAACTGTGACGTGTCATTCGGTAGAATCAGGTACAGAAAAAAAGCCGTCTCCGAACGCGACAGAAAAATTGTGAAAAGACTGGCGCAGCTGACAAGGAGGCTTGGGATCCCGGCAACGGTTGCCGGGTTCACGCAGAGCAGAGGAAGCTTCGGTGAGGGCAACGCGATAAATGAGATAAGCATAAGCGGAGAGTATGCGAGAAAATTTGCCGGGATGCTTCTCAAAAGGGTGCAACACCCCAAAAAGAAAAAACTTTTGAAAAGCCTGCTGATAAAACCCACAAGACCATCAAAATTTGATGTCGTGCCAAGGGCCTGCGCCTCCTTGCTGGCTAAAATCAGGAGCAGGTACGGCATAGATGCATCCCAGATTGACAGGAGTTCCTACGTTTTAGCCTTTGAACGCGGCGCAATAAGCGTTTCCAAACAAAAATTTGCCCAGTGGGTCGCCAGGCTTGAGGATCTGGTAGGGGGCCACGACGAAGGGATTAGGGAGCTGAAAAAACTGTGTTCGGAGGACTTCATCCTTGAGAGAATTATTTCCGTGCGAGAGGTACCGTGCGAGGAGGAATACGTGTACGACCTAACTGTTCCAGGTTACGGCAATTTCATCGTGGAGTCAGGTCTGATAAGCTCAAACTGCGAGGGGCAGCTCGTGATGGATCGCGAACTCCAGCGAAAGGGGATCTACCCGCCTATGAACGTACTTCCATCCCTCTCCAGGCTGATGAAGGACGGGATCGGGAAAGGCCGGACGCGCGAGGACCACTCGGATGTATCAAACCAGCTCTACGCGGCCTATGCTGAGGGAAGGGATCTGAGGTCACTCGTGGCTGTGGTCGGGGAGGAGGCCCTGACAGACCGCGACAGGCGATACCTCGCCTTCGCAGACAGGTTCGAGAGGGAGTTCGTGAACCAGGGATGGGAGGAGGATCGCTCAATAGAGACGACGCTCAACCTCGGCTGGGAGCTCCTGTCAATGCTTCCGGAGTCGGAGCTCAAGCGCGTTGATCCCAGGTTCATAGAGAAGTACCTCCGGCAGGCGTACGCGAAAAACAGCACGAACTCCGACAAAAAATGAGGACGCGCTCAGAACTCAAGATCCACATCATCACTTCAGCCGAGCCAAGCTCCTCATCGCGCATTAGGATTTTCTCCCAGACGCTTAAGTAGATGCTCCAGGCCGGGCCAAAGTTAATATGAGCTTAGGAAGATTCAATGTGGAAAAGGGGGCCACAAATGCCCAAGTTCGTGGTCACGCCATGGGAAGTTAGGGGAAGGGTAGACTATGAAAAGCTGATAAAGCAGTTCGGCACCAGGCGGATCGATCCCGAACTGCTGAGGAGGCTGGAGGAGCACACCGGCAAACTTCACATGTTTCTGAGAAGGGGAATATTCTTCTCGCACAGGGATCTCGACTGGATACTCGACAGGTATGAGGCCGGAGAGAGGTTCTACCTCTACACGGGAAGGGGCCCCTCAGGGCACACGCACCTGGGGCACCTCATACCCTGGATGTTCACGAGGCACCTGCAGGAGTCATTTGGTGCGGAGCTCTACTTCCAGATGACCGACGACGAGAAGTTCCTCTTCAGGAGGGAGATGTCGCTGGAGGAGGCCACCTCCTTCACATACGAGAATGCCCTGGACGTCATAGCATGCGGCTTCGAGAGGGGAAAAACGTTCATATTCTCAGATCTGGACTATGCAAAGACGCTGTACCGCATGGCGATCCAGGTTGCCAAACACATCACGTTCTCAACTGCGAAGGCGGTTTTCGGCTTCACTAACGAGAACAACATAGGGACGATATTCTTCCCCGCGGTTCAGGCCGCCCCCTGCTTCTTTCCATCGGTGCTCAAGGGCAAAAACACCCCCTGCCTCATCCCCGCCGCAATAGACCAGGACCCCTACTGGAGGCCCAGCAGGGATGTTGCCCCGAAGCTCGGGTTCTACAAGCCGGCCCAGATACACTGCAAGTTCATCCCGGGACTGGGAAAAGGGGGGAAGATGAGCGCGAGCGAGCCCGAGACCTGCATATTCACCACGGATCCCCCTGAGCTGGCGGCGAAGAAGATCATGAACGCCTTCACCGGAGGAAGGGGAACCGTCAGGGAGCAGAGGGAGAAAGGGGGAGAGCCCGATGTCTGCTCGGTCTACGGCTACTTCTATTTCCTCTTTGAGGACGATGACGGGAGGCTGTCCGAGATCGAGAGAAGGTGCAGGAGCGGGGAGCTGATATGCGGGGAGTGCAAGGCTATGCTGGCGGAGAGGGTGAAGCGCTTTCTGGCGGAGCACCAGAGAAGGAGAGAGAAGGCGAGGGACGTTGTGCAGGAGTTCATGCTGAGGGATTAGGGCCTCTCGCGGGTCAGGGTGTAGTAGGTCACGTCTCCCTCGTCGTCCACTATCCCCCACATGATCTTCTTTCTGACGCTGTGCGCCAGCCTGACCGCGCGGGCGATTTCGGTCGGGGTGAGCCTTATGCCCTCCGGGACGGCGTGCACGAGGAACTTAGAATGCGCCTCCCCGGGCTTTTCCCCCCTATCATAAACCCTGAAGTGCGCGCCGAACTTCAGTCCTGTCTTCACCACATACCCGCGGGACCTGAGGTCCGAGTACACGAGGTACTTCAGCATGATATCCCTGTCCACATCCGCGAACATCTCCGAGAGCTCCTTGAATCCCAGTTCCCTTCCGTCCTCACCGAACACCTTCAGCTTTCCCCTGTCCATCAGGTAGAGCGCCTCAACCGGAGCGAGCTGAAGCTTTCCTCCGCTGAGCGGCTTCCCATAGCATCCGCTCTGGTAGAGCTGGTTTGCCTGGGATTCATCCCAGACCACTACCTTGCCCTTGTAGAGCTGGGCCCTTACAACCGGGATTTCAGCTTCCATGCTGTCCCAGAAAGGATATGATTGGAGCGGTTAAGAAGCTAGCGAATCGGCCGCTGCTTCATCCTTCCGCTGTGAGGATCCCTCCTTCAGTTCCTCCCAGTAACGCCTGTTGATCGGGCACCCCGGATCCGGGCCGGTGACGTCCCCGTAGTATCCGTACGCCCTCGCCCTGCACCCGCCGCAAACGTACCTGTACTCGCAGACGCCGCAGCCCTGCAGGGAGTCCCTGTCCCTCAGCTTCCAGAGGACCTCAGAGCTGTGCCACACATCTCTGAGCCTGTCCTTCCTTATGTTTCCTATTTTTATCGGCATGAAGACGCACGGGGTTATATCCCCGTTTGGCTCCAGCCCGCAGTAAAGTCTCCCCGCCCCGCATCCACCCAGAAAGTCAGCCAGGGCCTTGGTCCTGCCCCGCAGCGCCTTCATCGCCGCCTCCGATGTGAAGTGCGTTGAAACGATGCCCATGTCCTCACGTCCCTCCTCCACGAACTCAAGGGAGACCATGGAGTACTGGGGGGCGGTGGAGTACATGATCGTCCCGCACCCGCCGCTCATCATCCTGCTGTAGAGGTACTTCAGGAGCCCGTACCTCTCGTCCGGATCCAGGTCCTGATCCATTATCTCCCTTGCCCTGCCAGTCGGAACGTAGTTGAACATTATCACCCTCTTTGCACCCAGCTCCCTCTCAACGAAGTCGATGAGCCTCGGGATCTCGCCGAGGTTGTACTTCGTTGCGGTGAGGGCAACGCAAGTGTCTATCCCCGCAGCCGCTGAGTTCTTTATCCCCTCGCACGTCCGCCTCCACGCACCGGGGATTCCCCTGAACCTGTCATGGACCTCCTCGAAGCCGTCAAGGGATATCTCGGCGTAGTCGAACACCCCCTTCATCCTCTGGGCCATCTCTGGGGTTATCAGGGTCCCGTTTGTGGCAACCGAAACGAAAAATCCCTTCTGTTTGGCATATCCAGCAACATCGAATATGTCCTTTCTCATCAGCGGCTCCCCTCCCGAGAAGGCTATGGCAACGACGCCGGACTCCTCAAACTCGTCTATCACGCGCATCGCCTCCTCGGTGGTCAGCTCGTCCTGAGCCTGGGAGGGCCCGGCGTTCTCATAGCAGTGCTCGCACCTGAGGTTGCAGAGCTTCGTGTAGTTCCACACCACCAGAAATGGGGAAACCGATGTGAAGGGCCTGCGCGCCCCGTACCTCGCTATTCCCTCCAGCACGTTGACCATGCCCCTGCGTATCACGGGATCACCGAGGTTTTTTCTCAGGCTGTCTCCTCCGTACCCGAAGGCGCTTGCCCCACTCCAAAGCACGGCCTCCACTATGAGCGATGCGATCCTGTCCGTGAAGCTCATCCTCACGCTTTCCCCGGAGTACTTCCTCAGCGCCATGTCGAGCCTGCTCTTTCCGCTGGATCCCCTCCCGCACACGAACCCAAGCAGGGACCTTGAAATGGGATTTCCGAGCCAGCGCTGAACCGATTTGACCACAGCCTCCTCCCTGCTGACACGGCCCTCCGCTCCATCCTTTCCCAATCCATCACCTGCTTTACCGGTTATGTTCAAACCGCCATAAATAACTCTACGTATTAAACAGCGGCAGAGTTAAATAAAAGCTCTTCACAAAAATCTGTAAAAGATCTCACGCTGATACCAGGCGGTGATGCCGTGACGATGACGAGAGCTTGGACCGAGGCGTTGCAGCTTTTGGCCTTTGAGGATTCACCTCCAGCGTGAGTCAGCCCGGCTAGCCGCCTGGTATTATGGATTAACTGGATTTCACAGCAGGCCCAGCAGCCCCACGTATATCGCAAAGAAGATTACCGCCACGACCGGGAGGAGGTTCTGCATCCTCGTCTCAAACTCCTCCGCCTGCTTCACCTTTTCGGCCTCGACCAGCCTCATCGCCTGAACCGAGACCAGGAGGTTGTAGAGGAAGAGCGTGTATACCACGAGCATTATCCTGTCAAAGAGGGTCAGGTACCCGAGTGATGGTAGGCCGCTGAGCGCCGCAAGGTGGTAGGCAACCGCGGACATTAGGGTCGTGACGCAGATGCTGACCCGCTGCCCGAAGTTCTTCACTGATATGGCGAAGGAGAGAAGCGATATCAGCGTGATTATCAGTATGGGGAAGAATACCTTAAAGAGGGCGGATACCTTCGAGCGGTAAACCGTGATCCCGAAAACGAACTTGGAGTAGTTCTCGTCGGGGTAGACGTGGACGTCGGTGTACAGCTTGAAGTCCTTCACGTCCCAGCCAGGCACCGCCAGGTCAGGGTTGATCCCGCTCTCCAGGTCAGGCTCGAAAACCAGCTTGCCCGCGCCAAGCCTTTTGTCCTCGAGTTCCACCGTTAGCATGTGCTCATCGAACGGGAAGTCCCTGAAGTTCAGCGAGCCGACGTACACCCCCCTCACGCGGTACTCGAGGTAGTTCTCGTTTTCCCGCTGCTCGTCCGTGATCAACGTCATGGCTGGCGATCCCTTCAAGAACTCGATGTCCGGTCGCAACTTCCCGTACCTGAACCAGATGTAAAAGTCTATCGTGAATGTCTGCGAGGGAACATCCACCTTTTCAACGTTGTTTATCCAGACGCCGACCTTTACCCTCTCCGGCTCCTCCTGCGCCGATGCCGCCCCGGCAGACGCCCCCAGGATGATGAGCATCACCGGTATCGCCATCAGCAGCGCAACCATCCTTCTCATGGTCCCCCAGATTTCTCATCAAAGCCATTTTTTTAATTTGTGGTGGGGTCGCCGAGATTTGAACTCGGGTCACCGGCTCCCAAAGCCGGCAGGATGGACCAGTCTACCCCACGACCCCGAGAACTCTCTCAACTCCAAATTAATAACATCCACCGCCGGGCCATGAAAATTGGGGCATGACCCTCTCACGGGGATCTCACGATCTTCACCAAATGCCCTTCCCGCCCGATCTCCTCAAAGCCGTGCCTCTCGTACCAGGGCAGGCGGTCTGCGAAAACGTCGGCCACGATGTGCCGATCGCCGAAATCTGATATTATCAGCTTCAGGAGCTCGGTGCCTATTCCGTTCCCCCTGTGGCCCGAGGACACGTTTATGTCCTTCAGGTACGCGTAACCGTCCCTCCTGACAACCACCGCGCCGCCCACTATTGAGCAGCCGTAGTCGTCCCAGCACTCGTACCGCTGGACTTTTTCATCCTGATAGCTCTCGATCCGCATGGTAATCGCTGAACTATTTCCCTGATATATAAAAGCATTCCCCCGGGTATCTGGATAAAAATAATTGACCTGGTCTATGCCTTTCCGGCAGCCTCTGCTTCCATCATCTTCTTCCTGTGACGGAGCGAAACGAGGGTGTAACCGAGCACCGCCACAGACAGCACTCCCACGCTGAGTTCTACCACCATGTCCAGCCCTGTCCTCCCTACTGACTACTCATGCCCACTATAAAAGGATTGTGAACCCCTTCATCTCCGCCTGAGAATGACGAAGAGCAGGGAAAGGAGCCCTATGACTATCACCACGGTCCCGCCGAGAGCTACTGTATCCACGGCGGCGGCAACCGCTGATGGCACCCGAACGCTGAACCCGTCCCTGACAAGGAAGGACCCGCCAGTCACCGTGACATCGTATGTTTTGACCGCACCTGCCGTCAGGGTGTGAGTTATGGTTCTGGTCTCCCCTGGTCCAAGGGTCACGTCCCAGGTCCCTGCGGATACCCCGTCAATCAGCAGCTCCACGGTTCCGGAGCCCTCAACCTGCCCGAAGTTCATGACCTCGAACGTTATCGTGATCAGGTCTCCCGGGGCCGCCTGTCTCGGGGTGATCGTCATGGAGGATATCATGAAGGCGGCTGCGGGTGGTGGTGGGGTGTAGGATGGGGGTCTGGTTGTTACGATTGGGGTCACCGGGGGAGGCGGGATTAGTGCGCCGGATATCGAGAATATGGAGAATCCCGGCAGGCTCACGGCGAAGTATGAGTAGTCGTTGTCCTCTCCAACCTTAACCGCAGGATACGATGTCCACGTGTTGTCGTTCTCGTTCCAGCGGTTCAGGGTAATCGCCGACTCGTCTATTGAGTTGGCGGATATCCAGGACTTTGCGACTTTGAAAGTGAGCACTATGTTCTCTATCTTGCTCTGGTCCAGGTTCACCACGGTTATTGTGAGGTATCCGTACGGATTGTTCGGCGGCCCTATCGAAACGCTGGAGGGCATGTTTTCACCGAGGTCCCTGACTATCACCTGGGCGTTCTCTACGTTGTCCTTGGCTCCGAACGTTATGTTCTCAACGTACATGTTGTCGAAGGTGAGGGTGACCTGGGTGCCTGCCGGCGCGGAGGTTATTGTGTAATTGTCCCACCTGAGGAGTGAACCGTCGTTATCTATCGTGCGCCAGTTAGCTGTTGCGGTCTTCGGTGCGTCCATGCTGATCGGGTCTGAGGGGGAGGACAAGCCCGAAGCATCACCGCTCCAGTTTTCGAATATGTGAAGGGTTCCGTTCTCGTCCACGATCAGCGGGGTCACCGCGGCGTATGCTGTGTCTCCCTCATCATACCAGCCCTCGCCGCCTGTGGTGCCGTACGGTGAAACCACATTCAAGAGGTACTGGGTCTGGTATGTCCCGGTGATCGTGGTTGGGGCGGTTATGGTGGCCGGTCGGTTATCCCCGGTAAAGTTGCACCTTACTCCCGTGTCGGTCACATTGTCCGGGAAGACTCCTGTAGCAGCGGAACCTGAATTTACCCACTCGTTGTCTGGGACCGTGACCGGCAGGGCATTCCCAGTGGCCGCGTAAGTCACGAGGTACTGGGTCTGGTAGTATGCCGTAACTGTCTGATTAGAACTTGGAACGGTGTATTGGTTAGTTTGATTTCCGCCGTCACTCCAGTTTGCCCACACATACTGCGTGCCTGTTCCACCAGATACTGGAGAAATCGCCTCAAGTGTGTGGGTTGAACCCACTGTCCAAGTGAATGTTTGTGGAGTTGTGATTGCCGTGCTGTCAACTTTGACGAAGCCTGAACCGGATGGGCTCGAAGTTATTGTGATGGATACAGTGGGTGAAGATACAGTTACCGTTGGCTGTGTTCCTGTAGTGAACTGCTGACCCTTCCAATCTTCGCCTTCGTAGGCCGTTGTATTCCATGTATACGTACCTGCAGTTGCTGGAGCAGTAGCTGAGAACGTGACCGAAACATTTTGCCCTGGACCGAGTTTATCATTTGGTTTGTCGGCAGTGAGCTTTATTTGTCCGGAGACAAGTGATGCCTTCCATGTCTTTCCAGATGGAGGTACTATGTTTGTAATCGACACACTTGTGAAGCCAGATGGAATTGTTACTACCGCCGAACCTAGGTCCTTGTCACTATTCGTGTCATTGGTAATTGTAATGGTATACGATTTGCTTTCACCAGTCATAGCGTTATTTGGAGATATCGTCGCAGTGAAGTTTCTTATATCCTCCTTCTTATCAGTAAACGTCGTTATCGCTGTGTTCACCCCATCCGTCGCAGTCACGCTGTAGGTTCCCTCTATCCCGTCGAGCTGGTAGGTCGTCTGGAAACTGCCGCTCCCGTCAGCCGTAACGCTCCACTCCCCGACTATACCGTGCTCAGGATCGTTTATCGATCCATCGGGCCTGACCACGGTCAGGCTCACGGTTGAGTTCGCCTGAAAACCTGAGCCGTATATCGTCACTATTTCCCCAGGGGAGTAATCGGCTTTGTCGGTCCATACCACGGGAGACCCTTCGGAGGCAACCCCGGCCGGAACCATCGAAACTAAAAGTAGCCCGAACACAAGCGCCAGCACCAGGGCTTTGAGCATCTTAATGAATTCTGTCATCGATATCCAATCACCCCGTCTTTTAAAGCCGGTTATGAACCTAAGGTCCATTTCGAAGGTTCACAAACGGTTTATAAACCCCCGCCGACATTCTGCCCATGAGCCAGACGGGCACCCTGATAGACGAAGTGCTGGCCGCGATGATGGATCAGAAGTGGCACGATATATCCGAGATCGCTGTGCTTACCACAGTGGACAAAAGGGATCTCAAAGCGGTCCTGAGGTTCATGGAGCACTTCGGACTCATCACCAGAAAAGACGAGAGGATAAGGATAAATAAAACTGTTTCACGATGCCTCTCCTTCAACGAATAGACCTATCTTGATTTTCTCATAGGAGCGCAGCCACTCGCGCCCCTTATCGGTCGTCACGTATGTCACCGGAGAGTTATTCCTCGCCTCCACCAGCCCCAGCTCCATCAGGCATCCGAGGTACTTCTCCATCCTCCTCGAGTTCAGGTTTGCAGAGTACATTAGCCTCGTCCTGCGCGTCCCATTAAGGGCTGATGTAAGGATGTCCGACACTATGTCGGCCCAGCCTCTATGCTTCTCCAAATTTATCCGCCTTGCCTCCCGGCTAACTTAAGGCGGGGCAGGTTATAAACTTTCCTACCGCACAGCTTTTGTGGAATTTATATGTTTGAAAGTGAAAAATACCGCAGCGATATCCTACTTTTGCCGCAATCCGGTTTTTAAATCGATTTTTATTTCATGGTATAAAAATGACACCGAAATCCCCGGAAGGTTTTAAACTGCCTCCCAGAGCCAAGCAGCGCCACGTTTTACGGCACGCCTCACCAGCCCCTCTTCTCAAGTATCGGGATGTGGTGGGCCTGAATAGTGGTGCGGGCCTTGCCCAGGGCTGCGGCAAGCTCATCGTAGGTCTTCGGTCCCGAGGCGAGCTGCTGGAGAACAAGTTTTCTCGCCTCCTCGCCGTCCATGACGTTCGTGCGCCTGTAGCTCGCAAACCCCCGCTCGAACTTGGCACGCTTCTCGGGGTGGAGGGTGTGGATGCCGAGTTCTTTGAAACGCTTGAGGTTTTTGTAACCGTAAACCGGAAACTTTAGGCCACGTTTCATATATTTGCCATGCGCGATTTCAAGAAAATTAAGGCACTGTTTATAAAACATGACTGAACTCTCGTCCTTAGTAGCAAAGTCAACATGAAATAAAACCCCTGACTTTTTTAACAAAACGCACCCCTCCCCCGCGAATATTCCCCGAAGGTAAGCGGCTGCAAACTTAACATTCGAGACAATCACTGGTTTTAGCTTTTCGTACACGTTCTTCAGCAGTTCAACTAACACAATCGAGTTGAGATACACCTGTACGTTGTCCTTCCTAATTCTAAAATCAATGGGCGCTGCAGTAAAATTGCGAAGAGGGATCCCAAGAGTTTTGGACCATCTCTTTTTTCTTTCATTATCTTCACCGGGGTTAGGTATGCAAACCGTGACTTTGAATTTATTTCGTGGCAAACCCAATTTTCTTTCGACAAATGTCAAGAAATGGAGCAGTACTCTGGAGTCTGAGTTACAAAAATAGATGCCTTTTCTTTTTCCTCCCTCCCCCTGCCACAGACCTAGCCCTTCAAAGAATAATTCATCAAGGACAACGAAACGTTTGATCACTATTTTCTTAGACTCCCTGCCACCGCCCCACTTCTTGGACCGAGGTACATACAAAATTAACTTCTCAGATTCCCCTTCAACAATTATTTCTCTACCACGCTCAGTCTTTTGGGGGAGTAAATCTAAGAGGTCAATTTTTTCCATTCTCCAACCACCCGTTCATTGAGGGGAGGTGGGTTTTAAGCTCGCTTTGAGGGAGAGAGCACCAGACAATATTCAAACTAAAAATAAAAATATTTACTTTAAAAATAAGCAAAATTTAAAGCTCTACATCCAATCCAAGCTTTTCGCAGAGTTCTTTATACCTGTTACGCACGGTGACCTCCGTGACCCTCGCCACATCCGCCACATCCCTCTGAGTCCTGCGCTCTCCGCAGAGCACGCTCGCTATGTATATCGCAGCGGCCGCAACTCCGGTCGGACCGCGCCCTGACGTCAGCCCCTTCTTCATCGCATCCTTCAGCAGCTCTATTGCCTTTGACTGCACCTCACCGCTCAGCCCGAGCTCAGACCCGAACCTGGGAATGTAGTCGATCGGGCTCGTCGGCCTCAGGTGGATCAGAAGCTCACGCGCGATGAACCTGTAGCTGCGCCCGATCTCCTTCTTGCTCACGCGCGAGACATCCGCTATCTCGTCGAGGGTCCTGGGAACCTTGCACTCCCTGCACGCCGCATAGAGCGCCGCGGCAGCAACCCCCTCTATAGACCTCCCGCGTATCAGGCGCTCCTCAACAGCCTTCCTGTATATCAGCGCGGCAGCCTCCCTGACGTTCCTCGGAAGCGCTAGGTGGGAGGACATCCTGTCTATTTCCGAGAGCGCGAATGCGAGGTTTCGCTCGGTCGCGTCTGAAACCCTGATCCTGCGCTGCCACTTCCGCAGCCTGTATATCTGAGCGCGCCTCTTCGGCGTGAGGTCCTTTCCGTGCGAGTCCCTGTCGCGCCAGTCGATCATCGTTGACAGACCTTTATCATGAATAGTTAACGTCATGGGTGCTCCGACCCTTCCCCTCCTGTCGCGCTGCTCCTGGTCGAACGCCCTCCACTCCGGCCCCATATCCATTATCCTGTCGTGTATCACGTATCCGCATCCCGCGCACACCAGCTCCGCCTTCTCATAGTTCCTCACGAGCCTGGTGCTCCCGCACTCGGGGCACGCCTTCTGCTTTACTGGCTTTTCCTCCTCTTCCATCCCGTCTCCCCCAATAATATATCGGATCCCACCATCTTCTCAAGCTGAGACCCGGAAATCCCTGAGGCTGGCTTTATCACAACGTATGGAGAATTTACAGGCCCGAAAATCTCTGAAACCGTTCCTATTCTTCTCCTTTTTCCATCAAAGGCTTCCTGACCAAGTTTAACGCTTGCACTCGACCTCACAATAAGCCCCCTCCGACCGAGCCTGAGCACCTTCCCAGAAGCCGACAACCCATCACCCGAAAAGCTTATAAACCGTTTTTCATTCCCTATTTAAATCTTTCCCTGTATATAAATGGGCCGGTTCCCGGAGCGACGTGCCATTTATAATAACCTACCGACATAATCATTTTTGTGAAGCTCAACACGCCACTTTTGGTCCTGATCCTGCTTCTCGGGGTGGCCCTCTCAGGGGTGCTGGCCTGGCAGCTCACAGTCCCGCGGGGCGCGGAGGAAGGAGGTCCGGCCGCCGGGGAGAATCAGGGCGGCGGTCAGGCGCATGCGGCCTCGTTCATACGGCTGGACGGCATTGAGTGCACGGATCAGCATATTGGAACGGAAGCATTCTCCATCACCGTGCCATCCGGCTGGGGGTTCGAGGGAGGCATCACGTGGCGCACCGAGAGACCGCTGCTCCCGGCCTCCCTGGAGTTCAGCGTTAGAGCACCTGATGGTTCGCTCTCGCTTGAGTGTTTTCCGGATGAGGCTTACTTCTGGGTGGAGGCGCTGGGGCTGCTGTTTCCGTACGACTACGGTCCTGAAATGCGGGCGATATACGCTGCCGAATACCAGGGCTACGGGCAGAGCCAGCCCATGAGCGCCGCTGACTATATCACGAATGTCCTTGTCCAGCGCTACCGCAGCGATGTCACCGACCTGCAGGTCCTGGATATCTCGCCTATCGGGGAAAACGACCTCGTGCCCCAGCTGGAGAACCAGCTCGCCCAGCGCCCGGGCGGGCTGCTGTCCAGGAGCACGGATGTGGACGCGGCGATGGCTCATGTGACCTACACGGAAAACGGAAGGAGGTTTGAGGAGGAGCTGATGGCTACGATCATCGTTGACACATTCTCCACAACGCCTGAGATCGAGCAGAGGTATGGAGTCAGCATGACCAGCACCTTCTGGTTCGCTGACGGGCTGTGGTCCCTCAGGGCTGAAAACCTCACACCGGAAAACGCAAAGCTGCTCATGACAGTCCTTTCATCCTTCAGGTGGAACCCCTCATGGCTCGAGAACTATTCCCTGCTTCTGGCCGACATCTGGCAGCGGCACCTGCAGGGGATCATGGATCGCTACGGGATAGTTACGCAGACACAACAGGAGGTCACCCAGATGATAACCGCCACGTTCGCGAACCAGGATGCGACCATGGACAGGATTTCAAACGAGTGGAGCAGGGTGATACGGAGCGTTGAGCTTTACGATCCGGATCCCGGGCTGGTTAAATTCGAGGCGGCGGGTGAGCCATCCGTGGAGCTTCCCAACGGGTACGACTACGCATGGACCAACAGGCTGGGGGACTACATACTGACCGACAGCGCCAGCTTCAACCCGAATGTGGATCTGGAGACCGGATACACGTGGACGCAGATGACCAAAGTTGAAGCATGACGGAAAACGTCACACATGCCCCCCATTTTCCCCGATCGGTTTCTGCGGTAAGGTTAAATCCGCATGCGCAAACCTGATTGAATGATTGCATGGGCAAAAAAACCCTGAAGAGGATCGTGCTGGACGTCCTGAAGCCCCACAGTCCAACGCTTCCCGAGTTTGCTGAGATCCTAGGCTCCGTGGAGGGCGTGAAAAACGTCAACGTCACCCTGATAGAGCTCGATCAGGACACGGAGACCATCAAGGTCACGCTGGAGGGAGACCTGAGCTACGAGAAGATAAAAAATGCCATTGAGGAGAAGGGCGGAGTTGTGCACAGCATCGACGAGGTTATGGCCGGCGAGGCCCAGCGGCGTGAAAGAAGGGACTGACCTCACCCGTGCATGAAGCAGCTCGAAAAATCGCATTTACCGCAGTCGGTGGATATGATCAGGGGCTTCTCCCCCTTTATCCTGCTCACCAGATCCCTGGCCCGGCTGATCTGACTTTCCGAGCCGGAGACCAGCAGCGTGACGCTTCCCTCCGCCCCGGAAACTCCCCCCTTTCCAATTGGGGTGGCCGATGCACCTGTCAGCACCCTCATCGCCTCCACCTCCGTCACTATTTTCCCGTGGAGAACTGCCAGGCCGACCGGAAGGCCCGTGGCGTGAACAAACCTGCGCGTTCCGGCAACCCTTGAAACCTCTGAAAGCGAACCGGGAACGAACTTCTCCAGCCCGACCGGAATCACAAGGTTGACGCCGCGGGAGACCACTGACCCGAAAAATCTCCCCACGGTCCCTCCGTCCTCCGAGGCGAGGAAAACGCCGGCCGCGCCGCTCGAGTCTATCGCATTTGCCCCCTTTATCACAACATCCCGAGGTCCGAGATCCCCGATTACGTCTGATAGCCTCTTTCCGGTCTCCTTTCCCCTCACGAGCACGATCTCCCTCAGACCCCCGGACACGGCGCAAGTCCCCTTCGGGAGCACGACTCCCGCTGCAAACCTGGTCCTGTCCACCCTGAGCCCGAGTTCCTCCGCCACATATCCGTTTGTAGTTCCAACGCATATCACGACAACGCCGCCGCGGAGCGCCTTCTTCACCTCGGGCAGCGCTGCAACGGCCTTTGCTATGAGCCGCTTGGACTCCGCGGGGGTAAGCGTGAGGAGCATCTGCGACATACAGAGTAAAGAAAAACGCTGGAGATTTTATAGCTCGCGGTAGGCTGAAAAACGCGGGCGCTGAATTTCCAGTGATGCCAACGCTTTACACCGTCGGATACTGGGGCATGAGCTTCAAGGAATTCGCTGAGCTCCTCGGGAGAAACGGGATCAGGATCGTCATAGATGTCAGGAGGTTCCCCACGTCAAAGTATCCGGAGTTCGTGAAGGAGAGGCTGGAGGAGAACCTGAGAAGGTGCGGAATCGGCTACGTCCACATTCGGGAGCTGGGCGGGTACAGGGGAGGATATGAAAGATACATGGAAACCGATGAGTTCCGGCGGGGGATTGGAAGGCTCGTGGAGCTTGCCGGATCCGGAGACGCGGTGATCATGTGCGCGGAGCCAGACCCGCGCGGATGCCACAGAAGGCACATATCGAAGATGCTTGAGAACATGGGGTGGAGGATCGTGCACCTGAAAAGATCCTAGCCAGACGCTGCAGCCTTCGGCTCTATCAAAATCGCGTTTATTGTTCCGTGCTGCCCCGGCCTGCTCGTTATCCTCGCCCTGCCAAGCTCGGTTTCCACAACCGCTCCCTTGGTGAGCACGTTCCTCCTTGTGAAGTGCGGATCCGCCGGGTTCTCAACCACGGTGATTATCTTGGTCTTCTGCGCCTTACCCGTCCTGGGGTCCAGCACGTTCACAACATCGGCCGAGAGGACCCTTATCTTCTCGCTGCCCCCGTACACCCTTTCCTTCACATACTTTCCCGGGCCCACCTTTGGCTCCCTGAAATCGCTTCCCATTTCCCTCCTCCGCTTCCCGCGCCTGGGCCATATCCTGCCTCCGCTCGGCTTCTTAAGCGACCTTCCCTGCCATCTTCCCATGCCGACACCGAGCAGATAATTATGCGAGGGGATATAAATCGGCTATCTCAGGAGCTCCTCTATCCTCTCCCTTATCCTGTCCATGTCATCCTCCACTCCGAAGTAGGCCGCGAACCTGCGGGACGTCCTGAGCATGCGGGTGCGCCCGAAGGGCCTTGACTCTATGAAGCCAAGCGCCTGGAGCTGCCTTACGTGCTCGTAAACCCTGTTTCCCCTGAGCTCCGCCAGCCTGGACTGGGTGAGGTTCTGCTTGTATGCTATCATGGCGAGCGTCTTCAGCGCTCCCCTTGATATCCTCACCTTGGGCACTATCCTCTCCAGCCTATCCATGTACTCCTCCTTTATCTGGAGCCTGAAGGTATCCCTGCCGCATTCGACCAGTGCCATCGGCCCGCCCTTCCTCCCGTACTCCACCCTGAGCTCATCAAGCAGCTTCCTGACATAAGTCTCCGAGGACGTGCCGAGGAGGTCCTGCAGTTCCCCAATCGAGAGCGGGTGATCCGCAACGTGAAGCGCTCCCTCGATCACCGATAGGTCCTTCTTCTTCCCCATCCACTCACCCCGGAAGCGAGACCGTTATCTCCCCGAAGGGCTCGGGCTGGCTGAGCCTGATCCTCCCAGAGGCACTGAGGAAGAGGAGGAGCAGGAAGGTCCACGCCACGGCCTGCCTGCTTCTCTCCCCGGCAAGGGAGAGCAGCGTGGGCTTTCCTCCGGAGGAGATGATCTGCGATATCCTGCCGTAAAGCTCCTCTATGTGCTTCTCTATGTTGACCTCGTACTCGTTAAGCAGCTGGACTATCCTCTCCATCCTCCTGCTCCTGGGTAGCTTTTTCTGGGGTATCTCGGAGAGCGCCTCCTGAAGCGCTCCCAGGAGATCCTCTAGGGTGAGCTTCCTCGGCGTGTTCTGGATCAGGGTAACCTCGCCTATGTCCGGAAAGTCAACGTTCATTACCTCGAGAAGGTCGTCCTCCGCGACCTCCTGTCCTCCGTTGCCATTGCCAGAAAAACTTGATTTTATCCTGAGCAGGATGGCCGCCGAGAGGAGCACCCTCCCAGATGCGCGGATATCCGGCTCCTTCATCTCGCCCACAAGCTGGATGTAGAGGGAGGTCAGCCTCTGCAGGTCCACGTCCCACGGATCAAGCCTGTGCTGCCTCACGAGCTCCACGAGGGTCTGAATCGGCTGGTCGATCATCTCCCCCACTTCATCATCCTCCCAGGCCGGACAGCTCCACCGAGAAGACCCTGGAGACGTGGTCCTCCATGGTGATCCCGAAGAGCCTGTCGGCGACTGACATTATCGTGTCGTGGAGGGTTATGACGAGGATCTGCGAATCCCTGGAAAACTTCCTCAGCATCTCCGCCACGCGCTTCCTGTTCTGCGGGTCCAGGTGGGCATCTATCTCATCGAGGACGTAGAACATCGTTGGCCTGTATCTCTGAAGCGCGAAGATGAACGCCAGGGCCGTCAGCGCCTTTTCCCCTCCAGAGAGTGATTCGAGCGACACGAAGTTCTTGCCCTGGGGTCTGGCGATTATATCAATACCGCCCTCGAATGGCGACTCCTGATTTTCCAGAACGAGCTGGGCCACTCCGCCCGGGGAGAGCTCGCTGAAGATTGAGCTGAAGTGCTGCGAGATCTCGTTGAACGTCTTCATGAAAACCTCCTTCTTCTTCTCATCTATCCTGCGCATGAAGTCGAGGATCGCCTCCTTCTCCGCCACAAGCTTGTCGTATCTCGCCTTCTCCGACTCATACCTCTTCTCCTCCTCGCGGAAGTCCCTTATCGCCCTGTAGTTGACCTCACCGAGCGAAGCTATCTCCTGCTCGAGCTCCTGCGCCCTGCGCTCAAGCGATTTCAGGTCGGCCCCCTCGAGCAGGGCCGGCTCCGCCCTCAGTTTTTTCATCTCCTCCCTGACCCTCTGAAGTTCAGTCTCACACGATTCCTTCTGAAGAAGCAGCTTGCGCCTTTCATCATCGGCGCCCCGGACCCTCTCCTCAAGCCCCCTTCTCCTGGCCTCAATGCTGTCCGCCTTCCCCCTCAGATCATTCCTCTCGGACCTGAGCCTCTCGATTGATGACCTCACCCTCGCCTCATCCTTCTTCAGTTCCTCCTCACGGGAGCGTGCACTGGCCAGCCTCTCCTCTAAACCTCTAACCTGTTCCTTAACCTCCTCCACTGTTCTCATTATGCCGGCCCGCCTCTCCCTCAGCTCCTGAATGGATGGCTCCCTCTTTCCGCGCTCCGGGCCGCTCGCGAAAAGCGCCCTCTCAATTCCGTCCAGCACTGAACATATCTCATCAAGGAGGGATTTCATTTCCTCCAGGGCGGCAGCGAGCCTCTGAGGATCGTCGACCGCGGGGCGCGCCAGCTCCCTGAACCTCGCGTGAAGCTCCCTGAACCTTGCAAGGAACTCCGCGGCGCCTGGCTCGTTCCTGGCCTGCGCGATCGTCTCCTCCACCTGCGAGAGTTCCCTCTCGAGCTCGGCTCGCCTCTTCTCAGCCGAGCGCAGGAGATCCTGGGCCATCCTTATCTCGGCGCGGATGCCGCTCATCTCCTCTATTATCCGATCGCCCTGCTTCTCCTCTATTGCGGACTCCAGCGCCCTTATCCTCTCCCTTAAGCTGTTCTCCTTCCTGCGCATGTCCTCTATCCGCTTGTTGAGACCGCTGATCACGCCCCCGAGCCTTTTTATTTTATCCTCGAAGGTAGCTATGCGCCGCTCAAGCTCGGCTCTGCGCAGCGCGAGCATGGCCCCCCTGACCTGCTCGAGCTCGGCCGTCAACTCCCTGCACCTCAGCGCTGTCTGCATCTGCTCCTTCAGGCTCTCCATCCTCCTGGATATCTCACCGAGCACGGAGCCAGCGTTGGAGAGATTTGACTCGACCTTGGCCAGCTCATCAACTGCCTTCGCCTTCTTCTCATCGTACTCCGCAACCCCGGCCATCTCGTCTATGACCAGCCTTCTCTCCACCGGGCTCATCTTCACAAAGAACCCAACATCACCCTGCATCACGAAGTTGTATCCGCCCGGGCTGGCCATAACAGGGGCGAGCAGGTCCACTATCTCCTGTCTATTCACCCTCCTGTCGTTTATCCTGTAAACGCACTTGCCGCTCCGGTTGACCCACCTTGAGACCACAACCTCCTTGGCTCCGACCGGTATCCTTCCGTCCTCGTTGCTGAAGTGAATGGAGACCTCGGCGAAGGGGGCCGGGCGCTGTCCATCACCGCCCCTGAAGAGAAGGTCGGAAAACCTCTCGGCCCTCATGCTCTTGGCGCTCATCTCCCCCAGGACGAAGCAGAGGGCATCGACTATGTTGCTCTTACCATTGCCGTTCGGGCCTATGATAGCCGTCAGGCCCTTAGAAAGGGGTATCGTCACCTTGGTGTTACCAAATGACTTGAAGCCCCTCATCTCTATTTTTGTTATGTGCGGCACGTTTTTACCCCGGGTAGCTTTTCACCCCCGCCTCCCCGGAACGTGCCTCCGATAAATCTCTGTCTCATGTCGCTTAAATTTCTTTCGCGAGGGGAGAACGCAGAAACCCGTGAACCGCCCTGACCCTGGAGAAAGCCCGGGCCTGGGGCCGGTGCAAGTTTGCTCTTGCCCTGCCTGAACTATCCTACAGTGCTGGAAGAGAATACAAGGTAAAATTAAAGGGCACTGCGAGATATCTTTGGAGAACATATGGGCGCAACAAGGATACCGGTCCACAGAATACCGGGAGTATCGAGGCTGCTCGCAATAGCCAGAGGGTATTACGAGCAGCAGCTCCTTTACGACGTGCTCAGGGTCGGGGTGATCCCAAAACACATCGCAATAATCCTGGATGGGAACAGGAGATACGCGGGGAGGGCAGGTCTTAACCCGTCCGAGAGCTACATGCTGGGTGCAAAAAAGCTTGAGGAGGTCCTGGAGTGGTGTCAGGAGCTCGGCATAAAGCACATCACGGTCTACGCGTTCTCCACGGAGAACTTCAACAGGAGTGAGGAGGAGGTGAGGCTGCTGATGGACCTCTTCCGCCGCAAGTTCTCGGAGGCGGCAAGGGATCCGAGGGTCCACAGGTACAGGATAAGGGTGAGGGCGATAGGGGAGCTGGAGAGGCTGCCCGAGGGCGTGAAGAGGGCCATATCGGAGGCCGAGGAGGCGACGAAGGACTATGACGGCCACACCCTGAACCTCGCAGTCGGATACGGCGGGAGAACCGAGCTGGCCCAGGCCGTCAGGAAAATATGCGAGAGGATAGAGAGGGGGGAGCTGAGGCCGAATGACGTTGACGAGGAGCTCATAAGCAAACACCTCTACACCGCTGATCTGCCGGATCCGGATCTTATCATCAGGACCAGCGGCGAGGAGAGGCTCAGCGGTTTCCTGCTCTGGCAGTCCGCCTACAGCGAGCTCTACTTCTGCGAGGCAAACTGGCCGGAGTTCACAAAGCTTGACTTTTTGCGTGCAATAAGGACCTATCAGGGAAGGGAGAGGAGGTTCGGAAGGTGATGCACCGGGCAGATGTTGCGATAATCGGGGGATCTGGGCTGTACTCCATGGAGTCCCTTGAGGGGGCGAAAAGGATCTCAGTTCGGACTCCATACGGCAGGGTCTCCGAAATAACGGTCGGAAAACTGTGCGGTAAAGCCGTGGCCTTTCTTCCGAGGCACGGATCCGGGCATGCCCTTCCTCCCCACCTGGTCAACTACAGGGGAAACATCTGGGCGCTCAGGGAGCTCGGCGTGAAGCGTGTTCTGGCGACAACAAGCTGCGGCTCCATAAACCCTAGAATGAAGCCCGGGCATCTCACGGTTCTCTCTCAGTTCATCGACTTCACCAAGTCCAGACCATCGACCTTCTACGAGGGAGGGAAACGCGGGGTGGCACACGTGGACATGACCGAGCCTTACTGCCCGGACCTCAGGGACAGGCTGATCGAGGCCGCGAGGCGGCTGGGCTTGAGGGTCCACGGGAAGGCCGTCTACGCGTGCACGGAGGGTCCGAGGTTTGAGACGCCCGCCGAGATAAGGGCGCTGCGGATCCTCGGTGCGGATCTCGTGGGCATGACAAACGTACCTGAATGCGTTCTGGCGAGGGAGGCGGAGATGTGCTACGCTGCTGTTGGAATAGTGACGAACTTCGCTGCCGGGATGGCAGGACGGAAGCTGACCTACGATGAGGTCATTGAGGTTGTCCGGGGCAGCGCGGAAACGATACACCGAATATTCGGGGAAGTGATCTCGGGGCTTACGGAGAAAAGGGAGTGCGAATGCGGAAGGGCCATGGAGAGGGCGAGGGCTCACTCCCCCTCGTAGGACTCCTCCTCTTCAAACTCAGGCGGCTCAAGCTCAAACTCCTGCTCGGCCGGCTTTCTCTTCTTCTCCTCCGTGATCACCGCGACTTCCTTGGGCTCCTTGCACTTCTCGCTTATCCTGTACGAGGTCGGTTTCTTCACCTTTCCTTTGTATCCGCATCTTGGGCAAACAAGCTTCTTTGAACGACCCACCTTGGTCGGCACGAGCATGGTTCCGCACTTTGGACAGAACTCCACGCAACCCACCTGACAATTAGAAATAAGGGCTCCCAAGACCCTTATAAACATATCGAGACCCCTTTTATTTTTATCCAGAGGATATGTGAGTTTGGGGTCACGATGTACCTGATCGTGGGCTGCGATGACATTGGATACACGGTGGCCAGCAGGCTGAGGGAGAGAAACGAGGACGTGGTGATAGTGGAGGATGATCCAAAGAAGGTCGGGCCCCTGAGGCTGCTGGGCTTCAAGGTGGTGAGCGGGGATCCGCGCTCCCCGGAAACCCTGAATGAGGCATCGCTCTCGGGAGCCCATGCCGTTCTTATAGCGGAGGCCGATTTCCGGAAGAGGGTCGCGGCCCTTGAGGCGGTGAACAGGATGAGGGCGGCTATGGAGGAGGGGCCCCTAGTGATTGTGCTGGCATCCGACGAAAGCGAGATAAAGGAGATGGTGGGTCTGGGGGCGGAGGAGTGCCTGAGCAGCAAGGACATGGCAGCGTCGGAAATAGCGGAGAGGATGGAGAAGGCGGCCATGAGCCTGAGGGAGAGAAAGCTCCGCTCGCTCCTGAAAAAGAGGGCAAGGGGAGGCATGGGGGAGATGGCGATAATACTGCAGACGAACCCGGATCCCGACAGCATAGCGAGCGCAGCGGCGCTGAAGCTGTACGCGAAGTCCTTCGGCGTTGACTCCAGGATCGTGTACGATGGCGTGATCGGCCATCTCCAGAACAGGGCGCTTGTCAACGTTCTGGGACTTGAGATGCTTGAGGCGAAAAACGTGGACTTTAACTCATTCTCCACCTTCGCCCTTGTGGACGTGGCCACGAAGAGCCACTGCTGCCTGCCGGAGGACAAGATCCCCACTATAGTGATAGACCACCACTCCGTGCCGGCGGGAGACGTGGGTGCGGTTCACGTTGACATAACACCTGTCGGGGCCGCATCGACAATTCTCACGAACTACCTCAGGAGCGCGGGGATACAGATAGACCGCGGGACGGCCGCAGCGCTGATGCTCGGAATACTGACGGACACCATGAACTTCAGCCGCGGCACGACCCCCCACGACTTTGAGGCGTTCACCTTCCTTCACGGACTGGCTGACCAGGAAACGCTGAGGAGGCTCGTCAACCCGCCGGTTTCCTCGGAGGCCCTGGATGTGCTCTCAAGGGCAATAAGGGCGAGCAAGCTCAATGGAACCTACCTCACCTCATACGTCGGTCAGGTCTCGGACAGGGACATGATAGCCCAGGCTGCGGACTTCCTCCTTGAGAGGGAGGGCGTGAGCACGACATTTGTGTACGGCATATGCGGGGACTACCTGTACGCATCCGCGAGGACGAAGGATCTGGCGCTGAACCTCGGCCAGACGCTCAGGAAGGCCTTCGGGGGGAAGTTCGCGGGGGGGCACCCGCACATGGCAGGAGCAACCATACCTATCAAAATGCTCAGGATCACCCCCTCGACCTCGAGAACTGTCGTGCGCAACCTCATCGCAAAGCGCTTTCTTGAGACCGCCGGAGTGATAAAGCCATCGAAGAGGACCAAGCGCTCCGGTGCTCTTCCATGGGATACCTAGCCGAAAAGCTCCGCGGTGTGCTCACGGAAGAGGAGCTCAGCCTTCTCCCGCGCGGATTTCAGCGCGTTGGTCACGTGGCCATAATCTCGCTGCCTGATGCGCTGCTCTGCAGAAGCTGTGAGATAGCCGGGGCCCTCCTGGGGGCCGGAGGAATCAGGACGGTCATGCTCAGGGAGGGCGGTATCTCGGGGAGAAGGAGGGTGCCGAGCCTGAGGTTTCTGGCCGGGGACCCGAACACTGAGACCCTGCACAGGGAGAACGGGTGCCTCTTCAAGCTTGATGTTGCAAGGGTGATGCTCTCCCCGGGCAACGTTTTCGAGAGGGCGAGGATCGCCGGGCTGGTCGGAGAGGGGGAAACCGTTGTTGACATGTTCGCTGGAATAGGTCAGTTCACCATTCCCATCGCCAGGCATTCAGGCGCAGCGAGGGTCTACTCCGTGGAGATAAACCCCACGGCCTTTCGCTACCTGTGCGAAAACGTGAGGATGAACAGGGTCGGGCACAGGGTGGTTCCGATCCAGGGGGACTGCTCGTCTGTTGCCCCCAGGGGGATCGCTGACAGGGTAATAATGGGGATACTGCACGTATCCCAGGCCTACCTCAGGACCGCGATGGAGGTGCTGAAGCCAGAGGGCGGGATCCTGCACTACCACGAAAGCGTGCCGTCGAGGCTCAGGTTTGAGAGACCTGTGAAGAACGTGATGAGGGCAGCGGGGGGGCGCGAGGTTGAAATCCTTGGAAAGAGAATCGTGAAGAGGTACGCTCCTGGGGTGGACCATGTGGTGCTCGATGTGAGGATCGGACGGGGAGGTGGGTGAGGCTTGGGAGCTCCTGTCGAGCCCGAGAGGAGGGAACTGATAAAACTCAGGGCGATGGCGGACTACCTCTTCGAAGGGGGGGCGGGTAAAGCCCTTTTTCCGGACGGCGTGAGGGTCATAAAGAGCAGCGGAAGGATAAGGCAGGTCTGGCTCGAGGGCGTGCCGCTCTGTGCGATAAGGGCCTCGGACGGGCGAATAATCCTCAACAGAAGGGGAGCCGAGCTCCTGCACTCCTTCCTCAGGCCCCCAAGGCTGCGCGTTGTGGTGAGCGATGAGGCCGCTCCTCTCGTTGGCTCCGGGAGAACTGTCTTCGCCGGCCACGTCATTGGTGCGGACCCGGAGATAAGGCCAGGTGAGGAGGTCCTCGTGGTGAGCGCGAGGGACGGGCTGCTCGCCAGCGGAACCGCTTTATTGTCAGGAAGAGAGATGTCAGCGTTCAGGCACGGTGTTGCGGTGAGGGTGAGGAGGGGATACCTAAAAAGCGGGGAGGAGCATGCTTCCGAAACACATTGATCGAAGGCAGATGGAGAGGCTGATGAGGCAGATGGGAATAAAGACCACCGAGCTCGAGGGGGTCGAGGAGGTGGTGATAAGGCTCCCCGACAGGGAAATCGTGATACCGGGGGCCGGAGTCACAGTCACGGAGATGGGCGGTCAGAGGATATATCAGGTCACCGGTCAGGCTCAGGAGAGAAGGCGCGAATACAGTCCGTCCGAGGACGACGTGAGCGTGGTGATGGAGCAGGCGAACGTCGACAGGGAAACCGCGGTGAGGGCGCTGGTGGAGACAAGGGGGGATCTGGCCGAGGCCATACTCAGGCTGAGGGGTCAGGGGCCCACCCAAGCTCCCTGAACAGCCCTTCCCTCAGAGCGTGGAAGATCCGCAAGTTTCTGTTCACGGTCTTTCCGCTCACCTCAACGAGCTGCGAGATCCCGATGAGCGAGTTCGTGAGGAATGCCGCATCTGCAGCGAGCAGGTCTTCCAGCGAAAACCGGCCCTCCACCGCCTCAAACCCGCACCTCGGCGATATGGAGATCAGCAGGCCCCTGGTTATGCCGGGCAGGATGCCGCAATCGATCGAAGGCGTGAGGAGCTTATCCCCTTTCACCCAGAAGAGGTTGCTCGCCGCGCCCTCGGTCACCTCCCCCCTTTCGTTCAGGAATATCGCCTCATCGTACCCCAGCCGCAGTGCCTGCCTTCTTGCCAGTACGTTCTCCAGGTAATTTGTTGTCTTGAACCTCAGCACCGGGGAGGAGGAATGCCGCCTGAAATCCGCCAGGGAGCACCTCATCTCAGGCCTGGGCTCCCTGTATCTCTCGACAACCACGGTTACCTCGCCCCTTTCGGGACATGAGGTGAAGTGCAGATCACCTCGGGAGAGAAGGCACAGCTTCACATACGCGTCCTCCATTCCCGAGCCCTCAACCGCCTCGTGAACGGTGCGGGTAAGCTCCGCCTCCCCAGGAAAAGGGATGCCAAGAAACTCTGCTCCGCGCCTCATCCTTTCCAGGTGCCCTGACAGGTGCACCGGGGGGCGCCCCTTCCACCTGAAGGTCTCGAAAAGTCCCTCCCCGTAAAGCGTCGTCCTGGACAGCTCGCCGCTCCCGAGGATAAACCGCTTTCCCATCTCACCCACCGATCGCGCGGAGCACCGCCCTTGCCTTCACCAGGGTTTCCCCGTACTCCATCTCGGGCACCGATCCCCAGGTTATCCCGCCACCTGCCCAGTAGTAACCGGAGCTTCCCCTCACTCCCACCGTTCTTATCCCGACGCTCAGGACAAAATCCCCGCCTGGCAGCAGGAGGCCCACGGCGCCGCAGTAGGGACCCCTCCTGTGAGGCTCCAGCTCCTCTATTATCTCAAGCGCCCTGCGCTTCGGAGCTCCGGTTACCGAGCCCGGCGGGAAGGACGCGCGGATTATGTCACCCAGCGAAACCCCTGGCCTCAGCCTCCCGGATACCTCGGAAACCATCTGATGCAGGGTGGAGTATGTCTCTACCTCAAACAGCCTCCCGACCCTCACGCTTCCGAACTCACACACCCTCCCGAGATCGTTTCTCATGAGGTCCACTATCATCACGTTCTCGGCCCTTTCCTTCTCATTTTGCCTCAGCTCTTCGCGGATCTGCCGGTCCTCATCCGGATCACTCGCCCTCTGCCTGGTCCCCTTTATCGGCCCGGTTGTCAGGGTTCTCCCCGTCCTCCTCAGGAACAGCTCCATTGAACCGCTTATCACGCTGAAGTCGCCGAAGTCCAGGCAGCAGGCATAGGGAACAGGCTGGGCCGAGTAGAACCTGCGGAGGAAGCCCCCGCATGTCCACCTGAAGGGAAACGTGAACATCTGGGAGATGTTGACCTGGTACACATCGCCCGCGGAGATGTACCTCCTCACGGCATCCACCATCGCCATGAACTCCTCCGGCTTCACATTGCTCTCCACGGGGACGCCGTTCGCTCCTGAGGGCGCTTCAAGCTCCTCGAGGGAAATGGTGTCGAAGGAGCTGAAGAACGCAAAGCAGGCGTCTGGAAAGCCATCCGGTGGCTTTTGCCTCGCATTAAAGTCTTCCTGGAGGTGGTGAAAGAACTCGTAGCCGAAGAATCCCACACCGGTGCATCCCTCATTAAGCCTGGCCTCTATGAGCCGGAGGGGATCCCCCGAGGCAACCACGCGGCCCCCGCTGCTGAGAAGGGCCCTGCCTCCCTGAAACCTTAAGATGCAATCCGGACTTTCAAACAGCGCCACGCGGTCATCGCCGAACCAGCCCCTCCCGGCCAGCACTGCCACAGCGCGATCATCCCGACCCATCGGCATCCTGCACCGTCACCGCATGATGATGTATACCAGTATTGAGATTATGGAAAGCAGGATCAGGATCGGTGAGGTCACAAAGCAAAACCCATCGCTCCTGTAGACGTAGACCAGCCAGGAGGGGACCCCTGACAGATCAACGTATCTTCCTACGATCGGCACAAGTATGAATGCGAGCCCGAGCAGGATCAGGATCATCCCTATCAGGAAGAAGGGATGCGCCATCTCCATTCACAGTACCTCTATCTTCTCCACGTGCCCGCCGCAGTACTTTCTGGCGTAGGTCGCGGACGTGTTAAGCGCGGCCTGGAGCCTCTCACCGTCCACTCCCGGCGCGTTCCACGCAACCATGAGCGCATTCGAAGTCTTCTGCGTCACCATGCAGGCCCTGGCATCGCCAAGCGTGTACGCTGCAATCAGCTTCTGGTCGTCCCTTAGCACGACCTCGCCGGGCCTCGTCGTCACGCTTTTTCCGGAGATCAGCTGGAACGACTCACCTCCCTGGGAAAGCGTGGTGACCGGATCTCCCCTGATCTTCTCCATGTCGTAGACGCCAACCGGGACCCAGGTCTCCAGGGTTGCGAGCAGGCATGAGTCCACCAGGTTGTTTATGGCTGGGAACCTGTCGTCAAGCGCCCTCCTCAGGAGGTACTCAGGGGCTGGGCGGTAGCTCGAGGGATCCGCCCCCATCTGCCTGAAGAAGCTCCTGTAGGCTGAGACCTCCGGAATCGATGATATGTCGGCGGAGGAGTACTTTTCCTTAACCTCCGCGAAGACCCTCTCCTTGCGCTCTATGAGGCCCTCAACCGTGGGCTCGATCGTTATGCCGCTCACGACCGCGTATCCCGCGGCGAAACCGGGATACCTTTCCCTAACCCTCGGGTCCAGCTTCATTTTACACCATTCTCCAGTGACCATGCGGTTATTTTAGCCTTCCCGTTGCCAGCTGTTTTGATGAGGCCGCTGCCGAGGAGATTCTATGAGAGGGATCCGGCGAGGGTGGCGAGGGAGCTCCTGGGAAAGGTGCTGGTTCGCGCAGCTCCGGCCGGGAGGATGTCCGGAACAATAGTTGAAACCGAGGCCTACTATGGGAAGGGGGACCCGGCCTCCAGGGCAGCGAGGGGCATGAGCAAGCTAAACTGGCTGATGTGGGAAAAGGGCGGACTTGCCTTCATCTACATGGTGCACGGGAACTGGCTTCTGAACGTGACCGCCAGGAAAAAAGGACTGCCGGGAGCAGTTCTGATCAGGGCGCTGGAGCCGCGGGAGGGAATCGAGCTGATGAGAAAAAACAGAAACGTTCCCACGCAGCTTCTCACATCGGGGCCCGGAAGGCTGACGAGTGCCATGAGCATAACCTCGGCTCTGAACGGTGCCGATGTCACGGACAACGGATCTGAGATTAAAATTCTTGGCCCGGGAATGAAGGTCCCATCCGTAGGAAGCTCACACAGGATCGGGGTGAAAAACGATCTGAAGAGAAGGCTGAGGTTCTTCGTGGAGGGGAATCCGCATGTTTCACGGTGATCCGCGCTCGGTCAAGGAACGTATCCGCGAGGGGGTGTGGGAGGCCCTGGAAAAGAGCGGCGAGGCGATCTTCCCCCTGCCCGCAAGGGGAAGGGTGCCGAACTTCCGCGGAAGCGACGCTGCGGCCCTGAGGCTCAGGGAACTAAAGGAGTACAGATCAGCAAAAACCGTGATGGTCAATCCTGATGCAGCGCAGCTTCCTGTGAGGAGGATGTGTCTGATGGACGGCAAAAAGGTCCTGATGGCAACCCCCCGGCTGAGGCGCGGATTTTTTATCATCGATCCCGCAAGAACCGGGAATGCCGGCGGGTGCGCAACCATCGCCGGGGCGCTGAGACACGGAGCCGCGGCGGACCTCAGGAGAACCAAGGTTGACCTCATAGTTGAGGGATCCGTGGCGGTTGATGCTTGCGGGGGAAGGGTCGGAAAGGGATCCGGCTGGGGGGACCTTGAGTACGCAGTGCTCAGGGAATCTGGGGCGGCATCGGAGGACGTGAAGGTCGTGACAACGGTTCACGATCTCCAGGTGACCGATGATCCGATACCGATGGAGCCCCATGACATGCCTGTGGACATCATACTCACGCCAACCAGAACCATCACTGCAAAACCAACGCATCCAAAGCCCCAGGGGATAGCGTGGGGAAAACTCGGCCGCGAAAAGCTTGAGCTTGTCAGAAAAATACTGGGCGCAGCATCATGCGTAAAGCGCGAATGATGCCGCCAGACCCGCCGCCACGGAGGCCGCCAGCGCCATCAACAGGTTTGAGAGGGGCTTCCTGCTTCCCCAGTCCCTCCACGGCCTTCCCCTCAGCCTGCACAGCGTCTTCATGGAGTTCTCGGCACCCAGATGCGCCGCCCAGAGGGAAAGCGGGAGGTTTGCCACGAGAACAAGCGAGGCGAAAAAAAGCTGCCCCAGCTGAAGGCGCGAGATGTTCAATACATCAATTCCTCCGGCAATCGAGAGCGCCCAGCTCAGAACTGCATAATCGCTCACCCCTCTGCAGAATACGAAAACAGCGGAGCCCACACCGAAGAATACCTGTGAGAGGACGAAGATGGCAATCACCGACAGCAAGAAATAGGGAACCGGCTGCCACCAGGAGATTCGGTCGGGGAGGGGGACGCTTACCGCCCTCCCTATCTCCGCGGGAATCCCAAGAGCACCTGCCATTCCGGAAAGAAATCCCAGGCCCCAGCTGCCCACAATGAGAAGCCAGAACAGATGGGGCCAGTACTCGGCCCGCATCCCTTCACCGGAATCTTTTCACTTTCTTTCGTACTCCCTTCTTGCCGTGGCAATGGCCCTGCGCAGGTAATTATGCTCGATTTTCACCGGAGCGTTCTGCGCAGGAGCTCTGGGAGCAGGATCGCCTGAAACCGCAGACCCGCGTTCAAGCGCAAGAATCCTCCGCTCAAGATCTGCCACCCTTCTCATAAGCTCATCCATCTTTTGCTCGAGACCAACAGCGGTGGGGTCGCGCTGGGTTATCAACAGCTCACCTCTTTTTCATTTTTTCCCACATGATATTAAGGCTTGCGCTCTGACAGGAAAAAAGATATTTGTCTCCTGCTGGAGAAGTTCAACCGGGCCGCCGTAGCTCAGCCGGCAGAGCGACCGCCTCGTAAGCGGTAGGTCGTGGGTTCAATCCCCACCGGCGGCTCACTTCTCAAGACCAAGGAGAATGCGCCTAGAGAGATGAATAGGAAAACGCCGCCTCGCACTTCACGCCCAGCTCCCTGCACGCGCTCAGTATCCTCGAGCTCACCCCGCGCCACCACGTCCCGTTCGAGAGCGCAGACAGGACCCTCTCCCTCCCTCCGAATTCCCTGTCCAGCAGCGTCCCCAGCCTGTCCATCACCCATCTTCTGAGGTTCAGGCGATCGTATACGAGCGCGCTCCTCGCTTTTGCCGCAGCCTCAACAACCCTCCTGATACAGTCCTCCGAATCGTTTACGCCGGGAATCACAGGTCCGAGAAAAAGCCATGTTTTCACCCCCCTCGCAGAAAACTCGTTCAGGACCTGAGCACGGGCATCCGGAGGGGAGGCCCCCGGCTCGATCTTCCCGGCCAGCTCCCGATCCATCGTGGTGATGGTGACGCCCACGTCGAATCCATCCGGTGATATCAGGTCAATGTCCCTGAGAACGAGCGATGACTTCGTCTGTATGGAAACCGGAAACCCGTGCGCGGCCAGAACCCCGATGCACCTGCGCGTCAGCTCAAGCTTCCCCTCCAAAGGTTGATACGGATCCGTGACCGTGCTCACCCCAACCGTGCCCCTCTCCCTGCTCAGGACCTCGCGCCCCAGGACCTCCACCACGTTTTCCTTGGCCCTCACGATGCGCCCCCAGTTTTTCGCCAGAACCTCATCACCGAGCGTGGAGGGGGCGTAGCAGTAAAGGCAGCCGTGCCCGCAGCCCACGTACGGGTTAAGGGAGTACCTCAGCCCTGGCAGGCTGCTTCTGGAAAGGGCGCTTCTGCACCTTGTGGTCTCGGTCGCGGCTGTCATCGTATGAACTCCGTCACCTTTCTCTGGTAAAGGGCGCGGCGGAGCAGCTCGCTCCTGCTCACCCAGCCCTCAAGGGGAATTGTCAGCCTCCCCATCGCGTATTCAAGCGCCGGCCCCAGTGAATCGAACCTGCGCGGCTCCCTCCTCATGGTCTCCCTCACCGCCTCCCTAACGTTCCACACGCCAACTGGAAGTATGTATCCCGGGTGAATCTCCCTGAGGACGAGGGCCGATGCCTGCCTTCCCTCCCTCTCCAGCGCCTCCGCCACAGCCAGCCTGCAGGCGTAGTAGCATCCCCCTATCTCGGGATACGTTGTCCTTCCCCTGTACCCCTCATAGTCCCCCATTATCGCGGGCTCGCGGGCGCGGCCCGGATTCCAGGGGGTTCCCGGAAACCATGCCTCCATCCACTCGAATGACCACCTCTCAGGCATCAGAATTGCCACATAGAGGTTATCCAGGTAGCTGAATGAATAAACGCGGTACTCATCTATGGTCGGATGCTCCTTTATCCTGTCTATGAGCTCCTGGGAGAGGATCATGTCAACCGCGGTTATGCTCCACCTCGTCGGGACAAGCCTTCTCCTCCTGGACTGTCCGAACATCCCCAGGCTGAAGGCGCGCTGTATCCGGGTGACCAGCACACCGTTCTCGTAGAGCTCGACCACGGCCTCCCCCGCCCTCATGTCCCTGTCGTAAAATGCCCTCTCTATCCTGCGATCGGCGCTGATCTCAGAGGCGGTGAAGGCCCGCAGCGGAGCCGAGGGGCCAAACGGCTGCACCTCATCGCTCAGCGTTATGACGGGCCGGGGCAGCCTTGCCAGCGAGAGCTCGGCCTCAACCGGACTCCTGCCCATTGCCAGCTCCTGCAGCCCCTCGAGAAAACGGTTTCCGGACGCTGCCTCGTCCACCCGCATGGGCACCCTCCCCCTTATCAGGGAAAACCTGTAGTCGATTATCTCCTGGATACCGGAACCCATCCAGAGCTCAGGAGTGTCCAGGATCTCCGTGTCTCCGGTGAAGGGCGGAACCATCGGACCCACGCTCACCTTTGGATATCCGATCCTCCCAACGAAAACCCCTGGAGGGGTCGATCCCCTTATTTCCGGGGAGGTTATCCTTAGGGTGGTTCTCACCAGGGACCTGGCCCTGGCGATCACGGGACATGAGGCCTTCCCGCACAGCATTTTTCCTCCCCTGCAGACCAGGCAGAGCGTCCCCCTGGATGGAGCCCTGAGCCTCAGCGAAAGCCTGCTCAGCCCGAGCTCGGACGGTGAGAGCACACCGCTGAGCCACCTTCCCTCAACCGCCGGCATATCACCATCACATCTTTGACCGGGTCCCAATTAGGGCTAACTCTTATCGGGGGGACCTATCTATTGTGGTGTGATGAGACCCACATATGACCTTGAGGAGGGAAGGGTAAAGGCCTTCCTAGCCGACGTGCGCGCAGGGAGGGCCGGGATCCAGATCCCTGCCGGACTCAGGCCCCTTCTTCCCGAGATAGTAAAAACGGTGGAGGATGCGGGGGTTGAACCGCTGGTGCTCGCGGACCCCTGCTACGGCGCATGCGATCCTGCCGACGAACAGGCCAGGCAGATGGGCTGCGATGCCCTGCTCCACTACGGACACTCCGACATGGGCATAAGGACCTCCCTCCCGACGCTTTACGTTGAGGCCCGCGTGCCAGTTGATCCGTCCGAAAAGGTGGCGGACGCCCTGGAGGGACTGGAGCTCAGGAGAGTGGGCCTGATAAGCACGGTGCAGCACGCGTGGGCGCTCGGAGGGATTGCGGAGCTCCTGGAGAGAACCGGAAGGACCGCGGTCATCTCCGAGCCCGGACCCAGGGTCAGGTATCCGGGACAGGTTCTGGGGTGCGATCTCTTCTGCGCGCGCTCCATAGCGGATCGCGTCGACGGATTCCTCTACATAGGGACCGGGGCATTTCACCCGCTCGGATGCTCGCTCGCAACCGGAAAGTTCACCGCCGCGGTCAATCCTCTGACCGGCGCCCTCTCTGAATTTCGTCCGGACGATCAGGGATTCGTCAGGAAAAGAATTGCCATGATCTCCCGTGCTGCCCTCTCCAGCAACTTCGGGGTCGTGGCCTGCACCAAGCCCGGGCAGAACAGGATCAGCCTGGCAAGGGAGATCGCTGGGAGGCTGAGGGGGGCCGGGAAAAGAGCGCACCTCCTGATCATGAACGAGGTGAATCCGGAGGAAATAATGGACTTTGGGCTTGATGCGATCGTGTGCACGGCATGCCCGCGCATAGCCACCGACGACTCCGGGAGGTTTGACATTCCGGTTCTCACGCCTTTTGAGGCAGACGTGATGCTGGGAAGGGAAAACATAAGCCCGTACAAAATAGACGAACTCGGAAGGGATATAAATCCACGGAAAACAATTGGGGTGGGACAAAGATGGTTGAAGTGAAAACCGGGGACTTTGTGGTTCCAGGTGATCTGCTGGGAACCGCCGAGGAGTTCGTGCCGGGGGAGGGGGCATACGAGGACGGCGGAAAGATATACTCCTGCGCCACCGGAGTCGTCCTGCTGGACTCCAGAAAAAAGCACATATCGGTCTTCTCCAGGGTGCGCGGGCCTCCGGTGCTGAAGAGGGGGGATGTGGTGATCGGGGTTGTTGATGACGTGAGGGAACAGTTTGCCAACGTGACGATAGCTGTGCTGAGGGGAAGGGAGGACAGGGAGCTCCCGATACCGGGCTACGGCGTGGTTCACATATCCCAGACCAGCACCGGATACGTGAGGGACCTGAGCAGGCAGTTCAGGCCTGGAGACATAATAAGGGCAAAGGTCATAAGCGCGGAGAGGGAGCCGGTGCAGCTCACCACGGCCGGGGATGACCTTGGAGTGATATTCAGCAGGTGCTCCAGGTGCAGGGGGGTTCTCGAGTGGGACGGAAAAAAGCTGAAATGCCCGAACTGCGGAAGGATTGAAACGAGGAAGACCGCAAGCGACTACCGTGGAGGATCGCTTTAGGGGGCGGTGCGGTGGAAGTAGAGCTGGTTGAAAAGGAAGGGGAAAGACTCAGGGTCAGGATAGTTGGCGGAGATCACACCCTGTGCAACCTCCTCAGGTCCGAGCTCTGGAAGGAGGACGATGTCAGGGGGGCGGCGTACAGGATAGAGCATCCCCTAACCGAACCTCCCGAGCTGTACGTTCAGACAAGGGGGAGAAATCCGAAATCGGTCATCGTCAGCGTGGCGAAGAGGATAGCGAGGGGGGCCGGGGAGTTCAGGGAACTTTTTCAAAAGGCAATTAAGAAAACAGAGTGATATCTTTCTGGTGGCTCTTGAAAAAAGTTAAATTCTGGCACGTGAAGCCCGAGGTTCGCATACTCGGAGTTGACGACGGGCCGTTCGACCCCGAATACCGCGGACGGATCCCGCTCGTGGGCGTTGTGATGAGGGGGGGAAGGTGGATAGACGGGGTGATTAGCACTTACATCGAAAGGGACGGCACCGACGTCACCGAGCGCCTTTCCGAGGCGATAACGAAAAGCAGGCACAGGGGACAGCTGAGGATTGTGATGACGGACGGAATCACTTTCGCGGGGTTCAACGTGCTCGATGTGAGGAGGCTTTACCGGGAGACCGGGATACCGGTAATAGTGATATCCCGCGAGCGCCCGAACATGAGGGACATAAAAAAGGCGCTCTCCCACATCAGGGGCTGGAAAAGCCGGTGGGAAACGATAAGGGGGATGGGGAGGCTCTATCCCGTGGAGATCAGGGGGAGGACGGTATACATGCAGATAGAGGGCATCCGCGAGGACGATGCGAGACGAGCCGTGAGGCTGAGCGCGACCAGAAGCACCGTGCCGGAGCCGCTGCGGGTTGCCCACCTCATCGCCACAGCGATCGTGAGGGGGGAGAGCTACGGGAGGGTCTAGGAAAAAATCCGGGCGCAGGGTGCCTCGCGACAGGGGGAGGAGAAGGGGCATCCGGAGAAAACTTTATAGATTCTTTTCACATCCGGCGGTGCATGACACGCTGGGACTCTTCCTCATGGCCGGGTTTTTCTACTTCCTGATCGCGGGTGCCCTGACCCTCGCGCTTGGCACAACCTCTTTCTGGATGGCCGTGACCTCAAACAGCATGAGGCACGTTGACGAGGGATGGCGGAACGCTTACACATCCAGGGGCTACGACACATCAGGGTTTCCCCTGCAGGGCGGATTCGAGCGCGGGGACCTGCTGATCGTGCAGGGGGTGAGACGGGCATCTGAGATATCCGTCGGGGATGTGGTGATCGTGGACATCGGGAAGGGGGAGATCCCCCTCGTTCACAGGGTGTTTGAGGTTTGGGAGGAGAACGGGGAGCTCAGGTTCAGGACAAGGGGGGATGCCAACTTCGCATCGCTCCCCAGCGAGATGTCAATCGCCCCGGAACGCATAATGGGAAGGGTCGTATTCGTGATTCCAAAGGTTGGTCACATATTCCTCCTCGTTCAGGGAAGGTGATGGAATGAGGGGACCCAGGCTCGCGGTTGATGTGATAATCATGCACGAGGGAGGATTCGTGCTCATCAGGAGGAGGAAGGATCCCTTCAGGGGAAAGTGGGCGCTGCCGGGGGGATTCGTGGAGTACGGTGAGACCGTGGAGGAAGCAGCGAGGAGGGAGGCAATGGAGGAAACCGGACTCAGGATAAGGCTCAAAGAGCTCCTCGGCGTTTACTCCGACCCGCACCGGGATCCGAGGGGTCACGTCGCCAGCGTATGCTTCGTCTGCGAAAGCGTGGGCGGAGAGCTCGCACCGTCCAGCGATGCAGCCGAGGCCCGCGTCTTCCGCAGGATTCCGAGGGGAATGGCCTTCGACCATGGAAAAATTTTAAAGGATGCGGGCTTTAGGTGAGAACATGCGGTTCTGTCCAAAGTGCGGCGGCCTCCTGCTGCCCAAAAAGGAGAAGGATCGCACGGTTCTCGTGTGCAGGTCATGCGGTCATGTGCAGGAGGCCGAGAACCTGGATGAGTACAGGGTCGTGAGGAGCAGGGAGAAGGAGGAGGATGTGCTCGTGATAGAGGAGGAGGCAAAGCCCGGCCTGCCGACCACCAGAACTAGATGCCCGAACTGCGGGCACGACGTCGCATACTGGTGGATCCGCCAGACAAGGGCTGCTGACGAGCCTTCCACCCGCTTCTACAAGTGCGCGAAGTGTGGGAAGGTATGGAGGGAGTACGCGTAGCGGAGATGGAGGAGTTTCCGAGGATGCCTCCCGCAAGGCACAGGAGGATCTCTGCAATAAGGGCCGGGGACCGGAGGGTGAGGGTGGTCGGGGTGGTCGTTGACAGGAAGGACTCCGAGTTCACGATCGACGACAGATCTGGGCGCATCACGGTTATATTCGACGACCCGTCCGTGGCTTCCGGCATCGGGATCGAATCGAAGGTCAAGGTCATAGGTGTGCCGTTGACCGTCTCCGGGAGGACGGAGCTGCGCGCGGAAATAATAAGAAAGGTGGACGGGCTTGACCTCGAGCTTTACGATGAGTTTATGAGCCTCCTGGAAAATATGGAGAGGGGGGAGGTGGACTAGGTGCTGAGGGTGAAGAGCAAGGACACCAAGATGTGGAAAACGTGCATAGGGATGATGGTCAACCTCGTGGAGGAGGCCGCGCTCAAGTTTTCTGAGGAGGGGGTGAGGACCAGGGCAATGGATCCCTCACGCGTGGCCCTGGTGGACCTGGAAATAGGATCGGGCGCCTTCTCGGAATATCAGGTGAAGGGGCCAACCGTGCTGGGGATAAACCTGCTCGAAATGGACAGGATACTCTCCAGGGGAAAACCGGCCGACGAGCTCACGATCGAGCTGGACCAGAGCGGCAGCGGGCTGAACCTGACCTTCAGGGGCGCATCGACGAGAAGGCTCAGCCTTCCCCTGATAGATGTGTCAGAGGCGGAGCTTCCGGAACCAAAGATACCCTTCACCGCCACGGTTGAGGTGCTTGCCGGGGCCCTTCAGGATGGACTGAAGGATGCGGAGCTCTTCGGGGAGAACGTCAGATTTGAGGCGAAGGGCGAGGAGTTCATCATGTCAAGCGCCGGGGAGAAGGGAAAGACGGAGATGAAGCTGGAGAAGGGGGATCAGGCCCTCATCAAGATCGCCGCAAAGCAGCCGACCAGGGCCACATACGGGATTGCGTACCTCTCCAACATGCTCAAATCCGCAGAATCCGGAAATCCGGTTACCCTGAGCTTTGGCACGGATCTTCCGCTGCAGCTTGACTTCCCGATCGCTGAGGGCAAAGGCAGGCTTAGGTTCCTCCTCGCCCCCAGGATAGAGTCGGAGTAGCGGCAGGGAAATAAGCAGGGACACAAATCCCATCAGTGGGCATGAAGGAGGAGGCTGGAGTTGCTGCCGAAGGAGTACATAGCGGTTCTGGATCCTTTCTCGGAAGAGGCAAGGGAGATCATCGGCTCCTCTCCTCCCGTTGAAGAGCTGCCGGAGGAGATCAGGGAAAACGCGGTGAAGAGGGTTGCATGGAAGACCGGGGAGATGAGGGTCGGGCCCGACACCGAAAGCGTGAGGAAGGATGTCCTCTCATTCTACCTAATGTGCCAGAGCGTGGCCTCGGTCTCCTACCCTTACTCCAGGGAGGTGAGGGCGGTGAGCGAGAGCACGAGGAACACGATCAGGTACAGGATGTACGACCTGTACAGGAGCGGCATGTGGGAGGAATGTCTGAGGGCGGTGGGGCGATCAATGAGGGTCGTGGAACTCGATGCCCTCCAGGCGCCTCCAGAAGGCCTCTCCATCCCAAGGTCAGATCTGATCGTGATAAGGGCGCTTGAGCTTCAGGCTGATGGAATCGACCCCTCTGACAGGATAGCGGACCAGTACGAGCCGAGGTACGCGGTCAGATGGATCGATCTCGCGCCGCTCCTCAAGTACAGGCGCGCGGAGCTGACAAGGATGTACCTGGTCAGGGGATGGTCGGTGATAACCCTCAGGGACATTTGGAATCTATACGCAAATTTCATCGCTGTGAAAACCGAGGAGTACATCCAGTCCGTCTATGAAAGAATACTTGACTCGGGGGTACCGAGGGATGCGCTGGTCAGCATCGGAAGGAGGATCGTCGCATCGCTTCCCAGAGCTCCCCCCGGCGTTGAGGGGATGGTCAGGGGGCCCTCGAGAAGGCTCAACCCGGAGTTTTTCCCGCCCTGCGTAAAGTCCGCGCTCGCCGGGACGGGTGCCGGGCTCAGGAACTACGCGGTGAGCGTGCTCCTGACATCTTTCCTGTCATACGCGAGGCTTTCGCCGCCGCCCTCCGCGGTCAAGATAACTGACGTCACAACGGATCTCTCGGTTGTGAGGGAGGAGATAGTCCCGATGATCTTTGAGGCCGCAGAGAGGTGCAACCCTCCTCTCTTCTCAGATCAGCCCCAGGAGAAGGGGGGCATATTCTACCACCTCGGCTTCGGCATGACCACCAACCCCACACCGGCCGATTCAGGAAAATCGAAGTGGTACCGCCCCCCGAACTGCGCAAAGATCCAGATGTCGGCACCTCCTCTCTGCGTCCCGGACGAGCTCTGCAGAAGCGTGAAGAACCCGCTCACGTACTACTTCAGGAAGATCGCAGAGGAGCGCGCGAGGAGGTGAGCGAATGCTGATGAGGGAGTCGACGCCTGAGGAGAGAAGGAGGTTCTATGCCGAGGAGTGGAGCGAGGGGGAAATCCCGGAGTTTCTGGTCAAAACGCTTCACATGAGGGAGTTTGGGTTCGACATGGACGGAAAGGGGCCGAGCAACAGATACAACCAGTTCATGACGACCTCCGAGCTTGGGAATTTCCTCAGGAGGTGGGCGCCGTACTCCGCATATGCCAGCGTTGCAATGTACAGGAGGCCTTCCGCCAGGGAGGGCTGGATGAGGTCAGAGCTGGCCCTCGACATCGATGCCAAGGATCTCCCGATAAAAACGTGCGGCTGTCCGCAGGGGAAGGTGTGCGAGAGGTGCATCGAGGACGCCAGGCTGATCGCCGTCGAGTTCGCCGAAACTCTCCGCGGGGATCTTGATCTCAGGGATGTTCACTTCGTCTACTCTGGAAGGGGATTCCACATAAGGATCTCCGACGAGAAGGCGATGGAGCTTCAACAGACCGAGAGGGGCCAGATCGTCGAATACGTGACGGGAGGGGTGGTTCCCTCCGACCTCACAATGGCGCTCGGCTACTCGCGCGTTTTCAGGGAGAGGGCGGCAAGGACCCTGAGCAGGATTGACGAGGCCAGGATGGTGGAGGGGGGAATAAGAAGGAGCGCGGCAGCCAGGATACTGGCATGCAGGGAAAAGGCGGTCAGCGCGCTCAGGTCCGGGAGGTTCGACGAGATATCCGAGATCGGGGACCTCGGGGAGAGGACATTCATGAAACTGCTCGAGCTGCTTGCAAGGATAAACATGGAGTGCACCGACGGCAAGGTCACCGTGGACACAAAGCGAATACTCAGGCTGCCCTCGAGCCTTCATTCAGGGGTCAGCATGAAGTGCATGCTTATCAGGGACATTGAAAAATTCAGGCTGGAGGACGCTGTGCCCAGGTTCATCAGGGAGGCCTCACCTTGACCGGATTTACGCTGGACGAGCTCAGGGAGTTCCTGGAGGAGGAACGCAGGAGCAGGACACTCGTCAACCTTCCGGAAAACTTCTACCGGGATGCTGCGAAGTATCTCTCGAGGCTCGCGACGGAGGCTGAGGCCTCTGAGGGAATGAGAAGGGAGCTGCTGAAGTCCGAGCTCAGGGGCGTCATCAGGGCGCTGCAGGAGCTGCACCTCACGCGCAGGATCAAGGCGATGTGGCTCATGTCGGTTGGAATGCCGCACGGCGTTTCCGGGGAGGAGAGGGAGGGATTCGATGAGATAGGGAAAATCGTGGAAAGGATGGAGGAAGGGCTTGTGCTGTCTGCTCTGAGGGCCGGGTCCGGGCCCACTCAACCCAGCAGGGCAAAAAGGTCCATGTGCATCATGCTGATAGACCTGCCGGAGAGGATAATCGGGGAGGACAGGAAGCCCTACGGACCATTCAGAAAAGGGGACGTGGTGAACCTGCCGGAGAGGAACGCGGAACTTCTCATAAAAAACGGGGCGGCCAGGGCCCTGGAGATGGCAGCATGAGCGCTGATCCTGTAAAACGATACTCTTTTTGAGGTGCAGGGAAGATTGTTTCCGGGGAAAACCATGAAGATACCCAAGAAGCTGAGGACGTACTGCCCGCACTGCAAAAAGCACACGGAGCACACGGTTTCCCAGCTGAAGAAGAGGGCCGCGAGGCCCATGAGCTGGGGGCAGAGACAGTTCGCGAGGGTGACCGCGGGCTACGGCAGCCAGCCGAGGTCCGAGCAGAAGAAATTCGCAAAGACTACCAAGAAGGTCGTCCTGATGCTGAAGTGCGGCGAGTGCGGGAAAAGCCATCCGAAGGAGGGATTCAGGAGCAAGACCGTGAAGTTCGGGGAGTGATCTCATGGAAAAGCGCGATCCAAAGTTCGTGATGATCAGGTGCCCCGACTGCGGCAACGAGCAGCCGGTGTACACCAGGGCAAGCACCCATGTCAAGTGCCAGGTGTGCGGAAAAACGCTGGCTGTGCCGACCGGAGGAAGAGCCGAGCTGAAGGGAACCGTGACGAAATCCCTGGAGATATAGGTGGTGCGGTGGTCAGGCGCAGATCAGAATGGCCCTCCCCGGATGAGCTCGTGATCTGCACTGTGAAGGAGGTTTTCCCCCAGGGCGCATTTGTGACCCTGGACGAGTACGGCGGCAAGGAGGGGATGGTGCACATATCTGAGGTTGCCTCCGGATGGATAAAGAACATAAGGGACCACGTCAGGGAAAACCAGAAGGTCGTGTGCACGGTGCTCGATGTCAACCCCGAGAGGAAAAAGATAGACCTCTCGATAAGAAGGGTGAAGGAAAACGAGAGGAAGTGGAAGATCCAGAGGGCCAAGCTAGAGCAGAGGGGTGAGAGGCTGCTGGAGCTCTGCGCGCAGAAGCTCGGAAAAGATCTGGACGCGGCCTACGGGGAGGCCGGCTTCACGCTCCAGGAGAAGTTCGGGGACCTCTACTCCGCACTGGAGGTTGCCGCAAGGGACCCGGCAGAGGTGGAGAAGGAGGTGGGCCCGGAATGGGCAAGGGTTCTTCACGAGGTGGCGAAGGAGAACATAGAGGTGCCCTCCTTCAGGGTAAAGGGTGAGATCAGCCTGACCTGCCCCACTCCTGACGGGGTTGAAGTCATAAAATCCGCCCTCATCTCGGCGCGAAACTCGGTGAGGAACGAGGATGCCAACCTGGAGTTCTTCTACGTGGGGGCACCGAAATTCAGGATTGAGGCGACGGGACGCTCATACAAGAGCGCCGAGAGCGTGATGAGGAAAGCCGCCGAAATGGCGATAGAGGCGGTGACGAAGGCTGGGGGAAAGGGGGAGTTCAGGGCAGGATAGCATGAAGCTGAGAAAGTGCAAATCATGCGGGATTTACACGATGAAGGAGCTCTGCCCGAAGTGCGGAAGGCAGACCTCCTCCCCCCATCCACCCAGGTTTTCACCGCTTGACCCGTATGGGAAATATAGGCGCATGACCAAGAGGAGTGCGGGTGAGGCGCCCGATGCAAAGGACCGTAACTAGAATTCTGAAGGAGCCGAGGCTCACGGATCCCATCCTGATAGAGGGGCTGCCCGGGATGGGCTTCGTGGGAAAGCTGGCCGCTGATCATCTGATAGAGACCCTGCGGCCTGAAAAGCTCGCAGAAATCCTCTCACCGCACTTTCCGCATCACGTTCTGGTGGAGGAGAAGGGCGTGCTGAGGCCAATGAGGAACGAGATCTACCACGCAAGGATCGGGGAGAGGGACATCCTGATATGGACCGGCGACACGCAGCCCGTGACCACGGAGGGGCACTACGAGGTTGTGGAGTGCGTGCTCGATCTGGCCGAGAAGTTCGGCGTGAAAACGATATACTCCCTCGGCGGCTATGCCACCGGAAAGTACATCGAGGGAATGCCGAAGGTTCTGGGGATCGGGAAATCCGGACTGATCGAGGAACTGAGGAAAAAGGGGATCCAGATAGAGGCAGCCGGGGGACCCGTGGTGGGGGCAGCGGGACTCATCATAGGCCTCGGGCAGTTCAGGGGGATGAGCGGGCTGTGCATCCTGAGCGAGACCCATGGGATTCTCATAGATCACAGGGCGGCGCAGGCCGTGCTGGAGACCCTCGCCGGAATCCTTGGAACAAAGCTCGACCTGACGAATCTTGAGGAAAAGGCGAAAAAAACCGAGGAGGCGATAGCGCGTCTCCGGAGGGAGATGGAGGCGCGAGAGATGAGGAGCAGGGTGAGGGAGGAGGAGGAATCATGGTACATCGGATAGAGCTCCCAGCGCGGGAAATCCGGCGGGAGCATGGGCGGAAAGCTCAAAGCTAATGCTGATGAAGACCTGGCGGTATAAACTTGCCTGACCTCAAAACCTACCACGCCGATTTCCATATACACAGCCGCTATTCCGGGGCCACATCAAACCGCATGGACGTGGAGACGATAGCACAGCAGGCGAGGCTCAAGGGACTGAACATAGTCGGCACCGGGGACATCTTTCATCCGAAGTGGTTTGAAAGCGTCAGGGCTGAGCTGAGGGAGGTGGATGAGGGAACCTTCGAGCACGAGGTCTACGGGACCAGGTTCATACTGACGGTCGAGGTGGAGGACGCAAAAAGGGTGCACCACCTCATCCTCTTTCCATCCGTGGACGCGGTGAACGGGATGAGGGAGGTCCTGGCCAAAAAATCCGCCGACATCGACTCCGACGGAAGGGCGCACGTGGAGATGGAGGCGCCGGAGCTCGTCGATCTCGCCCTGGAGCACGATTGCATGATCGGCCCCTCCCACGCCTTCACCCCATGGACAAGCATGTACAAGGAGTTCGACAGCCTCGGCGCATGCTACGGCGACAGGGCACCGGATGTGAAATTTCTGGAGCTCGGCCTGAGCGCGGACACCGACATGGCGGACAGGATAGGTGAGCTTCAGGACAAGACGTTCCTGAGCTGCTCAGACGCGCACAGCCCGTGGCCGGAGAAGCTGGGCAGGGAGTTCAACCGGCTGGAGCTCGCCGAGCCCACGTACCGCGAGGTCGAGATGGCGATCAAAAGGGAAAATAACAGGCGAATTTCCATGAACGTCGGCTTCGATCCCAGGCTCGGAAAATACCACATGTCCGCCTGCTCAAGGTGCTTCCAGCAGTATGACCTGGGGAGGGCCGTGGCGCTGAGGTGGAGGTGCGAGAGGTGCGGCGGATGGATAAAGAAAGGGGTGTGGGACAGGGTGAATGAGCTCGCCACCTATCCCGAGCCCAAGCATCCGCCCCACAGGCCCCCCTACCTGAGGATAGCCCCTCTGTCCGAGGTGATAGCCCTTGCGCTCTGCACCCAGGATCTCCACTCGCCGGAGGTGAGGGCAACGTGGGGAAAGCTTGTTGAAAGTTTCGGGAGCGAGATAGGCGCGCTTGTGGACGCCCCGCTGGATGAGATGGAAAAAATTGCTGGGAAAAGGGTGACCGCTATCGTTAAAGCCTTCAGGGATAACAGCTTAAGAGTCGTGCCGGGTGGAGGAGGAAAATATGGACACCTGGAGATCCCGGAGGAGCTGGCGGAGCTTCTTCCGCCCAGGCGCCAGAGAAGGCTAACGGAGTTTGAGTGAATGAGGGTTGATCCGGAGGTCTGCATGAGATGCGGTGCCTGCGCGGGGGTATGCCCGTCTGACGCGATTGAGGCAACCGACGGATGCGTGAGGCCAAACGAGCGTTGCACCGACTGCGGACTCTGCGCAAGGATCTGTCCGGTGGGGGCGATCACGATTGGAAAATAAATACGATGTGATAGTTGTGGGAGCCGGACCGGCCGGCTCCACGGCCGCCTACTCTGCCGCCGCGGCCGGGGCGAGCGTGCTCGTCATAGACAGGAGAAGGGAGCTGGGCGTTCCGGTTCAGTGCGGCGAGGCCCTTGCCGAGGACGTCTTGAAGGAGCTGAGGATAGAGCCGGACCCCAGATGGGCTGTCTGCAGGACTAACGCGGTGAAGATAGTCTCGCCATCCGGCATAGAGGTGAGGATTGCGGAAAGGAGCGTGACCGGCAAGGTCGGGTACATCCTTGACAGAAAGGTGTTTGACAAGTTCCTCGCCATGAGGGCTGCAAGGGAGGGCGCGGAGATCCTGGTCAACACCTACGTGAACGGGCTGATCACGGAAAACGGGCACCCCGCAGGGGTGAGAACCACCGGGGCCTGGGGAAAAGGGGAATTCAGGGGAAAGGTGATCATCGCGGCGGATGGCGTGGGCTCACGGATCGGGAGGTGGGTCGGAATAAAAACAGCACTGAAGCTCGAGGACATAGAGTCCGGAATTCAGTTCCAGATGGTCGGGGTAAAGCCGGAGGACACCTCGCTCATGGAATTTTACTTCGGCAGCGGCATAGCGCCTGGGGGATACGCCTGGTTCTTCCCGAAGGGGGAGGACACGGCAAACGTCGGGCTCGGTGTTCTGGGGAGCAGGGCCGACCGCAGGCCGGTGGAGTACCTCAGGGAATTCGTGAGGAAAATGCCGCACATAAGTTGCGGAAAAGTTGTCGAGGTAAACGCTGGCGGCGTTCCTGTGAGCGGACCTCTGAAACAGACCGTGAAGGAAAACGTGATGCTCGTGGGCGATGCGGCCCGTCAGGTAAATCCCCTCACCGGGGGCGGGATAGACTCCGCCATGCGGGCCGGAACGATAGCGGGAGAGGTGGCGGCCAAGGCTGTTGATGAGGGTGACACATCAGAAAAGAGGCTCATGGAATACGAAAAGAGGTGGAGGGAAGCTATAGGGAAAAGGCTGGAAAAGTACCTGAAGGGAAAGGAGGTCCTGCTCAAGCTCACTGACGAGGAGCTAGACCAGCTCGCCAGGACCCTGAGCTCTGTTCGGTTCGACAGAATAAGCCTCACCGACATGCTGAGGGTAATCGCGGGGGCGCATCCGAAGCTGCTCTGGAAGCTCAAGGGCCTCTTTTGAGCTGCGCTGGCCGGGGAGCGGGGTGAGGTGATGGAATGCGGAGGGCGGGCCACATCGGAGGAGCCATGCTGTTCTCAAGCATGGTTTCGCTTCAGCTCAATCTTTCCCCGGAACAGCTGCTTCTTCTCTCCGCTGCCGCATCCGCGGTTGCCATGTTCCCGGATGAGGACCTCAGATGGCACTCCCACCGCGGGTTCACCCACTCCATACTCTTTCTCACCTTTCTCTCGATCGCCTTCGGCCTCTCCGGATGCGCGCTTTGGGCGGCAATGCCCTACCAGCTCGGATGGTCCGGGCTTCCCACGCCGCTCTCGGGCATAAGTCACCTCCAGGTTTTCCTAGCATGCTCCGCCCCGGTTGTCATCGGGGGCGGCTCACACCTTATGCTTGACCTGATGACAAAAAGCGGCATCCCAATTTTCTGGCCATGTGGAAGAAAATACTCCATGGGGCTCTTCAGCGCCTCCAACCCTGTTGCAAACTATGGGATGGCCGCGCTGGGCTTCCTCTCCCTTGCCCTGCTCCTCGGGATGATCTAGGGGACCAGCCTGCTCCTGTCCCTGGGAAAAAGCACGCACTCCCTCACATTCGCTGATCCGGTGAGCACCATAGTGAGGCGATCCAGCCCCAGTCCCCACCCGGCATGCGGCGGAAGCGCACCGAACCTGTAGTTCATGAGGTGATGGGAGAAGCTCTCCGGATTAAGACCCTTCGCCTTAAGCCGCTCCACCAGCATATCGGCCTGATGAATGCGCGTTCCCCCGGATGCCAGCTCGAGCTCGCCGTACATGAGGTCAAACGACTCCGAGAACTTCGGGTTGGTGCGGTGGGGCATCGTGTAGAAGGGCTTTATCTCCAGGGGCCAGTCGGTTATGAAATATGCGCCTCCCACCAGCTCGGCGAGCTTTTTCTCGGCTGGAGTAGGGAGATCCTCCCCCCACGGGACCCTAACGCCCGAGTCCGAGAGGAGGGCGAGCGCCTCATCGTATGTGATCCTCCTGAAAGGCCTGGACGGAACCTCGATCCTGTGCCCGAGAGTCTCGAGATCCCTCTGACACCTCTCGCTAACCCTCCTGAACGCGCTCACGATCACCTCCTCCAGCACCTCCATGACATCCTCTGCATCAGAATACGCCGCCTCTATGTCCACGGACGTTGCCTCGTTGAGGTGCCTCGGCGTATCGTGCTCCTCCGCCCTGAAAATCGGACCTACCTCAAAGACCCTGTCAAAGCATCCGGTTAGGACCTCCTTGTAGAGCTGCGGGCTCTGGCTCAGGAAGGCCTCCCTCTCAAAGTAAGCCACGGGAAAGAGCGCGGCGCCGCTCTCTGTGGCTGTGGCGACTATCTTCGGAGTCTGAACTTCCATGAATCCCTTTGAAAGGAGGCATTCCCTTATGGCCTGCAGGGCCTCGTGCCTTATCCTGAATATGGCCAGGCACTCGGGCCTGCGCAGGTCAAGACCCCTCGCGTCCAGCCTGGTGTCCAGGTTTGCCCTCACCCTTCCGAGCGGATCCAGCGGCAGCGGCACCGAGGCCAGGTTGAGGATCCTAAGCTCGGACGGTATGACCTCGACCCCGCGGGGCGCCTGCGGGGTTGCTGCCACCCTTCCCCTCACAGCGACCGATGACTCCTGCGTGAGGGAGTCTATCCGCGAGAGCACCTCTTTCCCAACCCTTGCCTTAGGGGCGGTCACCTGCACGTAGCCCGAGACGTCAAAAAGCGTGAAGAACTTTATCCCTCCCAGATCCCGGACATCCCCGACCCTTCCCATCAGAACAACCTCCCCTCCCGCGAGCTCCGGAACTATCTGGGAGCACATGTGGGTGCGCCTGAGTTTCCCCATCTCGTCCACGGGACCCCCCGCTCAACTAAAACGCTGATGACTATAAGCGTTCCCACTAAAAAAATAAAAAAAGAGGCGCGCGGAACCCTGTTTCACTTGCCCAGCGTTATCTCTATCGTGGATACGTTGACCGCGCCGCCTTCACCCTGGACCTCTTCGGTCCCTATCGCAATGTTCTTCACCTGCAGTCCCTGGAGGAAACGGTTCCTGACTATCTCCGCCACATCCACTGCCCTGCTGATGGCCTTACCACGTGCCTTCAGGGTGACCACACCGGCACCCTCATTGAACTGCGTGATCGCTGCCAGCACATAGTTCATCACCGGTTTGTTGCCTACGAAAACCACGTTGTCGGCGCTCCTTTTTGTCTCATTTTTTGCCTCAGCCATTTTATGCCCTCCTTTGGTTTTTTTGTTGGTCGGTTTTTCTCAGTTTTATGCAAATAAATACCTTCCGGTTTTAAGGCGGGTTACGGTAAAATGCCAGCACGCCCATCGGTTTGGTGGTGGAAGCCTGCCAAAGAACATACTGGTTACGGGCCCGCCTGGATGCGGGAAGAGCTCGGTCATAGCGAGAGCGGTTGATCTTCTCAGGTCGAGGGGGCTGAAGGCTGGGGGAATAATATGCCCTGAGGTCAGGGAGGGGGGAACAAGGATCGGATTCAGGATGGTTGACCTGACAAGCGGCGATGAGGCCATGCTGGCGCACGTGAACATAAGAGGGCCCAGGGTGGGGAAGTATGGGGTAAACCTGCAGGCTGTGGATGAGATGAGCAGGAGGGCGATCGAGAGGGCAATTTCCAGCGCTGACTTTCTGGTCATAGATGAGATAGGGCCCATGGAGGTGATGAGCGAGGGATTCAGAAAGGCTGTGCTCATTGCCCTGGACTCACCAAAGCCGCTCATCGCTGCGGTTCACATGAGAACGGCGGGCGGCTTCATCGGGGAGGTGAAGTCAAGGTCCGATGTGAGGCTCGTGCAAGTGAGCGTGGAGAACAGGAAAAACCTTCCGGATGAAATCGCAGGAGAGGTCGAGGAGGCGGTGAGGGGTGGAAAATATGGTAAAAAGGACGGTTGAGGAGGGAAGGGTGAGGATTGAGATTCCGGACCCTGAGGAATACAGGTCGGTTTCCGGGGATTACGTACCCTCCCTCGCACAGGTCTTCTACAATCCCCAGATGGAGTTCTGCCGGGACATATCGGTTTCAGTCGCACAGGTGGTCTCGAGGGAGCTCGGTGGGCTGAGGGTCTGCGATCCGCTCGCTGGATCTGGAATCAGGGGCATCAGGTACGCGGCCGAGATTGAGGGTGTCACGGACGTCCTGATAAATGACAGGTCACGCGCGGCATGCGAGC
>Ga0078972_1003115_pt1 | contig 50994 bp, 33 predicted proteins | sample YelNatPaOPGAMG01_FD_67568 | JGI IMG/M metagenome (GOLD analysis project Ga0078972, IMG submission 67568) | Hot spring thermophilic microbial communities from Obsidian Pool, Yellowstone National Park, USA - OP-RAMG-01 (SPADES assembly) (version 2) | ecosystem: Environmental > Aquatic > Thermal...
GAGATTTGCCATCTAATAAGAAAAACAGGGGGAATATGTTCATTGGAAGAGGAGGTGCAGGAACAGTCCGAAGAGCGGTACTGTAATAGTTTTGCAGCTGAATTTTTAGTTCCTAAAGAAGACTTAAAGAATGAAGTTAAGAATTATGATTTGTCTGTGGATAAAGCAATAGATCAACTTTCAGATGTATATGGAGTAAGTAAGCAAGTAATGATGATACGTCTTTTAGAAAATGGATATATTAATAAAGAAACGTATGAAAAGTTTAAGAGAGGGATAAATGAAGAAGAGATAAAAAAAGAAGGAAAGCAATTTGGGCGTAGGAATTGGGATAAGGTTTTTTTAAATAGAGTAGGTCGCTTATCTCTCGAAGAAGTACGTAATGCATACCTCAAAGAAAATATTACCTTTTACGAAGCATCGAGCATCTTAAATTTAAAAACAAAATATGCTGAACGGCTCATAACATGAGGGGAATGATGAAACAGACAAAAATAGGTCAAATGAAAAGATATTGCATTGATACAAGTGCTTTGATAGATATCAAAAAATGGTATCCACGAGAAATATTTCCGGGAATATGGGAAAAATTAGAGCAGATGGTTAAACGCGGAGAACTTATTTCTCATAAAACAATCATCGAAGAAATTAAGAGAGTAGATGACGAATTGTGTAAATGGTGTAATGATGAAAAACTTAGAGCCATGTTTAAAGAAACTGATGACTGTCAATATGAAAAGTTTAAAGAAATCAAAAAGAAATATGACTCTAAATACTGGGAGATTGAGATAAGTAGAACTAACAACGAGTGGGCAGACCCTTGGTTAATAGCGTTAAGCATTTGTGAAGAGGCGATTATTGTAACATCTGAAAATAAAAAGAACCAAAACAATATTCCAGCCATTGCAGAGAAATTTAAGGTGCACAGCCTACATTTATTAGAGTTCTTTAAAGAGATAGGCATAAAATATGAGATGATAATGCAACTAGCCCTATAGTTACTCTACCCCCAAATTTAAGGTTGCTTTTTCGTTGAAAAGTCAATCATTCTTTGTAACGGCACGCGAGCATGTTCGAGTATTTTTTTAGGTAGTTTAACTTCTTCTTTTTCTGTTTTTAGCGATTTTAGAACCATCGGCAAAGTAATTCGTTTCATATTTGGACATTCAGGTCCGAGAAAATAGAATCTCTTATTTGGATATCTCTTTTTTAACGCATGTTCCAAGCCGGATTCTGTCCCTACAATAAACTCATCTGCTTTTGAATTCGCAACGTATTTTACCATGCCCTCAGTCGAGGCTACTTTATCTGCATGCAACGCAACATCTAAAGGACATTCTGGATGTACAAGCACTTCAGCCTTCGGATGCTCTTTCTTAAGTTTATTAACCATCTCGAGCGTCATGCACTGATGAGTAGGACAATATCCAGGCCAGAGTATTATCTCTTTCTTTGTATGATGCTGCACCCAAGCCCCTAAATTCGTATCTGGAACAAATATTATCTTATCCTCTTTCAGAGAATTTACAATATCAATCGCATTCGAAGACGTGCAACATATATCTGCTTCTGCCTTTACTTCTGCAGTCGTGTTCACATACGCAACAACAGGAACTCCTTTATTCTTTTCTTTCAATTCTCTTAACCCTTCTGCATCTACCATCATTGCCATAGGACATGTTGCTTCCTTCGTGGGTATTACCACTTTCTTTTTTGGATTGAGTATCTTTGCAGATTCTGCCATGAAATCCACGCCACAGAACAGTATCATTCTTGCGTCTGTCTTTGAGGCTTGGATCGATAATCCAAGAGAATCTCCAACAAAATCCGCAATGTCCTGCACTTCTCCCCTCTGATAATAATGAGCCAAAATGACCGCTTTCTTTTCCTCTTTCAACTTCAATATTTCATTCACAATCTCTTCTACATTCTCTTCTTTCTTCTTTTCTTCCAAATTATCTATCATACGAAACAAAATCAGGTTCCAAATTCATATACTTATTCCTAAATCAGATATTCCTAACTCACTTATTCCCAAGCCAAATACCTTTCGATTTCTTCTTTAAAAAGGTTTGTAACAAATTTTCTCGTCGTCGAAACTCCAAAAGTAAGATACACCGCACCTATGAACGCCTCAAGTGCATTTGCAACTATAGAGTCTTCCACAATCTCTTTTTTAGATTCCGAACCTCCAAGATGAATAGATTTCTCAAAACAAGGTATCTTTCTCCCAAGCCATGCTAGGTTCTTGTTACTTAGTATCTGCAATGCCTTTGTCATTTGCTCTTCGTTTAAATTCGTATCTCTATACAACTTCTCTGCAAGAAATAAAGATAGCACTCTGTCGCCTAGAAACTCAAGCCGTTCATTATCCGTGCATTTGAGGTTTTTATCTCTACATTCTTTTGCATAAGAAGAATGTGTAAGCGCCTCATCGAAAAGTTCTAGTTCTACATTCTCTACATTCATGCTTAAGTTCTTAATTAAAATTGAAAATTGAGAAAGCAACTTCTCAATCTCTCTTTTCCTTTCCTTATCCATATTTTCACTTATTCCTTCCTTTTCATTTAATTACATAATTTCACATGCTTTTACTTTTGTCTCACCTTCCGTATTCTGTGCCTCTTTCTTATTCTGGACCTTATCTCCATCATCATCTCTACCTTGACCTATACCTTGTGCTCCATTCGTAAGACTAGCATCATTTGCGAATTCTATCGTAGTTCTGTATCTATTTTTTAATTCTCCAAGTTTTCCTTTATTCCAGGAACTTATCTTTGAGAAAAACCCCGTAACTCTCGTTATCCCTTCTACATTTTCAGAACCGCATCTCGGACACTCGTTATGCAACCCTCTTGAAGTCTTTCCGCATCTTAAACAACTTGTAAATTCAGGCGAGAACGCAATCTGTGCGTTCTGTGTATTTCGAAATACCTTAACTACAAAATTCGCAATCGAGTCTGCATTAGGTCTCTTTTCTCCAAGCCAGATATGCGTGAGTGCTCCTGCATCTATTAACGGATGGAATAGTCCTTCGTCTCTTACTCTTTGGATTGGATTTATGGGTTGCGATATGTTAAGGTATGTCGAGTTCGTGTAATATATTTCCCCTGTCGTTCTGTTTCCTTTAATCACCATTGCAGTCTGCATAGGATAATGTTTCAAATCCAATTTTGCAAACCTGTAAGCAGTCGATTCTGCTGGCGTTTGTTCAAGATTTAGTCTTAATCCTTCTTTCTCAGATACTTCTTTTGTTTTCTTATTCAGAAACGCACATATTTTAAGCCCGAATTTTAGCGCTTCTTTACTTTCATGCAACTCTTGTCCAAGATGGAACTGGACTGCTTCGTTCAATCCTAAAATACCGAGCAAGAACGAGGCTCTATGCAACCTGTAGTATGGCTCGCCATCTAAATCCATTGCAAGTAGTGCAAGTGGTCCTTTACTTCCCATGTTAAGTAATTTTGTTATAAATTCTCGTTTCTGTTTATGTGCCTGCACAATCAAATTTACTCGTTCATCAAGAAGTTCGAAAAGTTTGCTATCGCTACCGTTTGCAAGATATGCAATCCTTGGCAAGTTCAAGGTTACATTCTGCATTGCAGAGTATCTCATCTTCCAAGGTGTTTTTGCATCTTCAAGGTCCTTATTATCAAGATTAAATGCAAGCCTGCAGCATTCTGAAATCTTCGCAGTATTTCCTCTGTCGAATACAAAATAAGTTGAACCTTTCTCGGATGCAACCTCGCAGGCTAATTTTAAAAACTTTTCGTTCCCTTCTGTTTGGAAAAAACGCTCTGTAATATGGAGGTTCGGCTTGGGGAAAAAGAATGGTCTTCCTAATGCATCTCCATCCTTGTAAACTTCAAAGAGCGCAGTTAGAAATCTTTGTGATTCCTCTAAATAATCTTCGTATGTTTTACCCGTATATTCGCCTCTTGGACCAATTGCAGGAACTTCTTTGAAATGGCTTGGGATTTCCCAATACAGATTTAAATCTGAAAATATAGACTGTCCTCCTCTTGCAACTGCCTGCTGTGCAAATTCAAAAACTAACATCTGTGCAAGTTGTTTTATTCGCCTATCTTCCAAGCCAACTAAATAAGGAGCAAAGAATATGTTAAAAGCATCCCAGCCAATAGCGCCTGCAAAATTGCTTTGTAACGCAGCAGAGAACTTTATTATTTGACCAATAAGAACCTCAGGATGGTTTGCAGGTCTCGCAATCGAAAGTGCATTCGGTAGATTCAAACCGAATTTTTTCACATATTCTATAGATTGCCCAGAGCAATAAGGTCTGTCAACCATTCCAAGGTCATGTATATGTATATCTCCTTTCATGTGTGCATCTGCCACTTCTTTAGAAAATACCTCAAGTAATGCAAATTCTTTTTTTATTTGCTCAGCGAGCGTTAAGTTGGTTGCTTCCGGACCGTGAGGCACATTTGCATTTTCCTTGTTCGGATTCATTATTATTGTGCGTGCGTCGAATATGGGCACCCCAAGCCGGGTATGTTGTCTTCTGATATTTTCCAAGCCGTATTCTACTAACTTTGCATTTGTTAGTTCCCGAATTAAAGGCGCAGATAGAACTTCCACATTCAGATTTGAAATGAGTTTTTCTACTTCTTTGGCAATTATCGCGGCTGCATCTGGACTTATCGTGGTTTCACGCATGAGTGCTTCTGATATCTTGCTTCTATCCCATCTTAGCATCTCCTCGTCTGAAGTCCTTACAAATAAAGACAACTCTGTGGATTCTTTTGTTGTTTCTTTTGCATTCCCAATTTCTTCTTCAAATTCGTGATAATTCTGTTTAAATCCTAAGTCTTTTGCTCTCATCTTTACTCCTCCCTCTTTACTACTCTTTTTTATTTCTCAATCGATTTCTTTCTTCTTTTTTTCTTGTTTTTTCCTCTTGATTTTTTTTCTGATTGTTTTGTTACACAACTCTCAAGATTGCGAAATGGTAAGTGCTTAGTAAGATAAGATGATTTTTGAAATCCAATCTTTTATCTTATTTGATAAAGATAGAAAACCTTATTTTATCGGATTTGTTATCAGATTTGGTAAGAGAACATGAAAGATATTCTTGATAATGAAAAGAAAATATTGAAAGAACTTATACAAAAAGAATTATTGGAAGAACCAAAATCTATATCATCAATTGCACGCTCACTTGCTCAAAAAGGGATTAATATACATAGACTCACTCTTACAGGGTATCTTAGTGCACTTGCAGATTTGGGTTTTCTCGAGGAAAAAACAATCTTGCCCTCGAAAGTTTATTCGCTTGTAAAAGGTGCCGAAAAAGACATCTATTCTGATTTGCGAAAGGTCATAGATAGGCATATATTAGGCGAAGATAAGATTAGGATTGCAATCTTTGCGCTTCAACACATCTTTTCACGTCCTGTTTTTCTCGAAGAATTAAGAAGAATGGACCTTGAAGTTACACTTGCTAAAATACCTCCAGATATACAAAGAGTAGTTGGTAATGCTCGATTACTTGCTAAAAAGAAAGCAGAAGAGTTTCAAAGACTTGAACTTCCCCAAAACGACCCTGCATTCGAAATTATCGATTTCAAAGATTATAAAGAATATGACTGGAAAGAATATAATGGCTATAATGATGGTAAAGATTGGAACAAAAAAGACTGGAATCAAAAAATCGAAAATATTTATATTGAACTCTTGAGGTATTCGTATGGTGTAAAGATAGAATATATTTCCCATTCTCAATCAACGAAAAACGGAAAGAAAAGCGATGCTAAATCGAAAAAAAGAAAAGAACCACGAAGAGAAATAGATAGAAGAGAAATAGATACTTTAGATAATTTTATTTAAATAATTTTGTTTATCCTTATTTGATGTTTAACTTTAGTTTCCTTATTTAATTTACTTTATTTATAGGTTACTGTCCTGTTAACACAAAAGGATATATAATAATATGCATATCTGCTCTTTCGACTTTCTCACGAGAGAGGAAATGAGGTGGGATGTTATGAAAAAAATTGCACGATGGTTATCGGTTGCTCTTGTGATCGCTTTTTCGGTATGCTTAATACCGTTCTATTCAGACTATTCAACTGCGGCACAGATAAACAATTCTGGAAGTCGTGAGCCTGAAGTGGAACCGAATGACGATTTTTCAAATGCAACTCGAGTAACATTCGTAAACAACAATGCTTCTTTCCTTGGCTCACTTAATTACACAAACGACCCTGATGATTTTTATAACATTACCATCCCTTCAGGCTTGGGATTAGTTGCTAAACTTACTATACTATCATACGACGAAACAAAAGATTTTGATTTATATCTTTATAATTCTATGGAAAACATGGTTGCTCTTTCTGCTGCAGAGGTAGAAGTCGAGGTTCTTGCACATAGAGGTGAAGATGTGGATTCTTACTATTATTTAGAAGTTTATGCTTACGCAGGAACTGGCAATTACAGACTTGAACTTTCAATCGTGCTCCCCCCTCCATCTGATGGAGACGATACAATAGATACTGCATATCCTCTGAACACAAATCCGGTTGCACCAAATCCAATTGGAGGCACAGAATTACAATACATCAACATCACAGGTTCACTAGATGTATTCGATAATCAAGACTGGTATATGGTATATCTATTCGCAGGTGATGTGAATCAGTATATGACCGCAAATCTTACAATCCTGAATTGGAATGCAAGCAATCCAAGCCTGGTAGATTATGATTTAATTCTCTATGACAATTGGGATATTTTGCCATTCCAATACAACGCATCTTTCACATATAACAAAAATGAAATTGTATATGGCGCCGCAAGTTATACCGGACAGTATTACCTTGTAGTAAGAAGATACGCAGGTGAAGGTGAGTATTCATTAAATATATCCATATCCACAGTTCCAAGCGATAAAGATAATATTCCTAAGAATGCAACCTATGTTTACAATGGTAGCAAGATTAATGGTTCTGTTGACCAAGTTCTTGACCATTATGATTGGTATAAAGTAAATCTTGCGGTTGGAAATACAATCGATATACTCTATGCTACTCTTATAGTAGATTGGGATGTCGAATATGGAACAGAATTTGCAATGGGCTTATACGACGAAAATCTCAATCCTTTAGATTATATTTCAACAGATTACGAAGATACTATTATATTTACACCAGAATATTCAGGGATATACTACATTGCAATCATTGCCGACGGCGTTTATAATAATATGTTCTATACAGACGATATGGGCTGGGCAACTTACGTAACTGCAGGTTGTGCAAAAGGTAATTACTCACTTGAAATTGAAATTGATAGTTTAATAGGCGACTCTGATAATACACCTATGAACGCAACACCTGCACATTCTACACAATCCTCAACTCTAGGCTCAGAAGTAGATAGAGCAGATTGGTATTGTCTCGGCTTGGCAGAAGGTACTATACTTACTGTAAATCTAACTATATTATGCGATGCAGACTTTGACTTATTTGTATATAATTCTACAGTCCTTGAGTCTCCTGCAAATGCAAGAATCGGCGTATCAGATGGGATTACAAACTACGAGGAAGTTGTTGTTACAATTCCCACCTCAGGGGTATATTATATTGAAGTAAGAGCGTTTATTGGCACAGGTGAAGGCGATTATATTCTGAACATTACTCTAAATCCAGTATCTCAGCCTCCTTTTATTATACAATATTCTCCAAGCCCACTCGCAGGTATAGTAATGAATGTAGGTGAGAGCATGCATTTTATTGCACATGCAATAGATTTTAATGGCGGCACACTCACTGGAAGTTGGGAGTTAGATGGCAATACAGTATCAGGCAATTCCGCAGGAGGTATATTCGAATATGTCTTTATACCCACAAATCAACAGGCTGGTTCGCACACATTAAAACTTACAGTAAGCGACGGTTCACATAGCACATCTATCCAGTGGGTTATTTCTGTTAACATAAACAATTCCAAACCGGTAATTTCTTCAAAGACGCCCTCTGAGGAGTCTATCTCAGTCAGTATAGGCTCAACTACAACATTTTCAGTTGTCGCGTACGACCCTGAGGGGGCATCCTTATCTTACAAATGGTTCTTAGACAATGGCTCAGGTTACCAACAAGTTGCAGTTTCGCAAACTTTTACATTTACTGCCTTACCCACAATGGCAGGCAATTCAGTTTATGTGTTTGTGGAAATCACAGACGATTATTTCCAATCTGTATCACAGACTTGGCATGTTTCAATTGAACCAAATGCTCTACCAGTTATCTCTTCGTTTACACCTGGTATTGTTACAAGCATAAAAGAAGGCGAAACTATCCATTTCCAGGTAAATGCAAGCGACCCTGAAGGAAAAACAATTTCATATAAGTGGTATTTCGATGAAATTGAGATTGGAATATCCTCGAATTCTTACACACACGAGTTTAATTTCACTTCACAGGGAGAACATATCGTAAGATGCGATGTTACAGACGAGTATGGTGGAGTGCAAGAGGTTATTTGGTCTGTTCACGTAGAAAATGTCAATTTGCTTCCACAACTCACAAGACTTTCACCTCCACAATCTGTTCTTACAATTCAAGAAGGCGAAACTTTGCAGTTTAATGTATCTGCATCAGACCCCGATGGAGATAGAATTTTGTTTATAAAATGGTTCAGAGACGGTATAGAACTTGATTTCGGTGAGTATTACATATTTAACACGGATTTTAACTCTGCAGGCGTGTATGAAATCAAGGTCGTGGCTAGGGATTCTAATGGTGGAGAATGCAATTTAACATGGAAGATAACGGTACAGAATGTAAACCAAGCGCCAAAAATTTGGACGATGTACCCACTTAATGGCACAAAGTTCGAAGAAGGCGAAACTGTAACTTTGTTAGCAGAAGCCTCAGATGCAGACGGAGAAGAGCTAGACCTAATATGGAAAGAAAAAGGAGAAGTTATAGGCGCAGGGCAATCAGTTACAAAAGTATTCAAACCTGGCAAACATACAATAACTCTTACGGTATCTGACAAAGAAGGTTTATTCGATACTAGAGAAGCAACCTTTACTGTAAATGCCAAGCCGAAGAGCACCCCCGGCTTGGAGGTCTCGTTCGTTGTGCTGGCATTAATCCTTAGCGCATATTTTGCGATGGCTTTAAGAATAGGAAGAAAAATGTAAATAAAAGTAAATAAGTAAATAAAAGTGAATTTAAATGAATTTAAGTGCAAATGGGGAATGAAAAATAATAGGAAATAAAAATGGTAAGGATGGTTGAAGAAATTAAGCAAAAATAATAAATAGCAGGCAAGCAAGATATGGTAAAAGAAAAGGAGGGAAGTGTATGAATGTTAAAAAAGGAATGATTCTATTGTGTGTGTTTTTGATGGTTGCAAGCGTGAGTGCAATCAATGTGAAATCAGAAACTTTGAATTCAGGGACTACAAAGACACTATACGGTGTGGCTTGGCATCCCTCAGGAAGTTATGCGCTTGTCGTGGGCACTTCGGGAACAGTCAAGAAAGTAACAGGCACGACAGTAACTACTTTAACTCTGCCAAATGATGTAAAATCATATACCTTTAACAGTGTTGCATTTAAACCAAATGGAGAGTATGCTCTGCTCGTTGGTGCTTCAGGAAAGGTTGTTAAATACGACGGTTCTACATTTACGGTATTAGCATCTAACACCACTAAGACCTTAAGAGGTGTCGATTTCAAGCAAGATGGAAGTATTGCAATCATAGTAGGGGATTCTGGAACTGCGTTGCTATTTAATGGGAAGACATTTACACCAATCTCTACGGGTGTAACAACTACATTATATGCAGTGGCATTCAAACCTGGATACTCAACATTTGCGCTCCTTGCAGGTTCTTCTGGCACCGTGCTAAAATACGATGGTTCTAAATGCACTCCACACTCAACAGGAATTACAAAAACGCTCAGAGGTATTGATTACAGACCCTCAGGAGACTATGCGATTCTTGTAGGCGAATCAGGTAAAGTTTTGCAATTCCATGGATATGGATTCTATACCCTAACCTCAGGCACAACAAAAACATTATATGATGTATCATTCAGTTCAGACGGTTCTTTTGCAATGATAGTGGGTGCCTCAGGGACATTCTGCAGATTTAACTCAGCAGATAAGTCGATATCAACAGGGACGATGGGCTCAAAGACTTTATACTCTATCGACCTCAAACCTGGCACGCCATTACCTCTTTGTGTAGGATATTATGGAGTAATTATGACTGATAGCGATTCTGATGGCGATGGGCTTTCAGATGCTGACGAAGCAAGATTAGGCACGAATCCGAATAATAAAGATACAGATGGCGACGGTTTCTGGGATGGCGTAGAGATAAACAAATACAAGACAGATGCAAAAAATGCGCAGTTCTCTGCTTGTACAAGCGTAATACCTTGGGCAGGGTATTGGTGGCCCATGAGCGATAACGGAACTTGGGAATGCTGCAGAGCTTATGACTTATACTGCATGAAGAAAGGCATGCCAAATCCAGGTTCTGAGGCTTGGGAGAACCGCACACATGGGAACAGACCTGGCGTAGGCTCATGGTGGGGACATTGCCATGCATGGAGTTCTGCGTCTATATCTGAGCCCGAACCAAAGACGCCAAAAACAAAACTTGGCATTTACTTTACAGTCGGATATCAGAAAGGATTACTAACCGAGATATACTATTCTGCGCCCTGCGACATGTTCGTTGGTGAAAGATGCGATGACCCCTCTGATGAAGCTTCTGCAAAAGCACCATCACCAATTGAATTCCAAAGGACATTGCAAGAATGGATTGCAACCAAAAATAAAGCAATCGTAGCAGATGTCTATGTAACAGACCAAGTATGGAACCATCCATGTTACAAATACGAAATTACAGTTAGCAATGACCCCTCGAATCCTAATAGGAAGCACTTCACTGCTGTTGTTTATTATATCACAGACGGCGTATCGCCTGATTATGTGGGAAATAAAGGATTTACTGAAACTTACTATTATTACATGGACTTCCAAAATGGCGATATCGTAGATTCTCAATGGGAAAAGAGGAGCGCAAATTATGCAACAGACCACCATGCACATCCTGACTTCTTCTGGCATACCACAGGTCCTAGGGGAGATAGATTCTGCCCATTGAATTATGATATAATAAAAGAAATCGTTGCATAGTTCTATACCGAAAATTCTCTTTTTAATTTTTGTTTCTTTTTAATTTTTGATTTTATATATCATTTTTCGATTTTACTTATACCTCTTTAATTATACCTCTATAGGCTTGATAATCAGACATAAATAAGAGTATGTCATTATTGTCTTCAAACTTTAAATCATGGAAATTGAGAGGATGGGTAATTTTATGATTAATTGTATGTTTTTAGGTAAAATGAATTTACAAAGAAGAATGGTATCTACAAATTTAGTTTTGTTTGTGATTTTTCTGATATCTTCGACTCTTCTATCTAATATTGTTGATGCAACGCCTGATGGAAATAACTATTTTGATACTGCAGAGCCTATTAATGTTCCTTACTCAAAAACAGATTCGCTAGATTCTACCGATGACGAATCCGATTTTTATTCTTTGCGTCTCACCTCCGGCTCTATCTTGATTACTGTTGATGTTCCGACAACAGGCGATTTTGATATATATGTTTACGACTGGGAATATTTTAACGAGACAGGATATGCGATTTACGCATCAGAAACAGAAAACAACCCTGAAAGTTTGGTATTCACACCGTCTAAGGAAGGTACCTATTTTATAGAGGTATATGCCTATTCCGGCTTGGGACAATACACTATCAGCATAACTTCACAATCTATAACTACAGATGGAAACGATAATATCCATTCGGCGGTTTTAAAAGATTTCGGCACGTTCACAAGTGAAATATCAACAGGGGAAATATACGATTATTTCAAATACAACTGCACTTCCGTGGGGATGCTTTCTATTACGCTTATAGGTCCTTATGATTCGACCATCGATTTTGATTTGGCATTATACAATCCATCATTTGTAAAAGTTGCGATTTCAGAAAGCGAAACGAGTTATGAAACTATAAATTATACCCTTTCCCAAATTGGGTTTTACTATGTTCTTGTATATGCATACAGTGGTAAAGGCGCGTATTCGCTAAATGTGCAACTAAATACAATCTCAGGCGAAATTGATGACGATTGGACGAACGCACGGCCTTTATCTATTCCTTCAAGCATTACAGATACTCTTTCAAGAGGAAGCGACAATAACGATCATTTCAAGGTCAATGCAAGAAGAGGAGATTCTGTCTATCTAAATCTTACTTCACCTGCAGGTGCTGATTTCGACATGTATCTATACAATGAGGATTTCTCAATATTGGCAAAAGCAGAGAATACAACCTTGCAGGATAGAATTTTTGAAAGGTTTGCTGCTGATGGGTTATATTATCTTCGAATATATGCCTATTCAGGTTCGGGGGAGTATTTGCTTCAGACGAGCATAAATTATGCAGGTTCAAATGGAGTTTCTGCATATATAAAATCGAACGCAACGGTGGTAAAAGTAGGCGAGCCCGTAAGATTAGACGCCTCAAGTTCGATAGGGACCGCGTTATCATATTCATGGGATTTTGATGCTTCAGATGGTATAACTTCAGAAGCCACTTCGGCAGTAGTAGTTAAATCTTGGAGTACGGCAGGCACTTATATCGTTACACTTGATGTATTTGATAGAAGTGGAAATACAGATTCTACGACTATAACCATAACAGTTATGGGTTCGAGCACCTCTGCGCTTCCGGAATGGACCTTTATGGTATTCCTAAATGCAGACAATAATCTAGAAGGTGCGGGAATTACTGACTTTAACGAAATGGAGACCATTGGCTCTACTTCGAATGTAAATATAGTTGTGCAAATTGACCGGACGCCTGATTACGATTCTTCAAATGGAGATACCACTGGTGTAAGAAGGTATTTTGTGAAAAGGGATTCTAATCCTTCAACAATAACTTCGCCTATGTTATCTTATCTTGGCGAATTGAACATGGGTTCAGGGGATGTCCTTGCGGATTTTGTAAAATGGGCTGTGCTGAGTTATCCTGCAAAAAAATACTGTCTTGTGATATGGGACCATGGAGGTGGCATAAACGGTGCGTCTTACGATGAGACATCAGGAGACGATGCACTCGAACCAATTGAATTGAAGAATGCTTTGCTAAAAGTAGAGGCAGAAGGCGTTCCAAAACTTGACCTGATTGGATTTGATGCCTGCCTAATGGCTAATATCGAGGTTGCATATGAATTATCGACTACTGCGAAATACATGGTTGCTTCAGAAGAAACAGAGCCTGGAGATGGCTGGCCATACAATGGAATCCTCGGTGCTCTTGCAACAACTCCTACAATGGGACCTCTTGAACTTGGAAAGAACATAGTTGACAAATACAAGGAATTCTACGAATCTGCTGGAGATTATAAAAATACCATGTGTGTGATTGATTTATCAAAAGTAAACCAACTTTGTGCTAAAGTAAATGTAATCTCAGATGTGCTACTCTCCGGCTTGGAAAGTTCTTATTCTGATTCTTATGTTAGTAAAATAAAGAGCGCAAGAAATTCTGTTTCAAATTACTATTCTGATACGCATGTTGATTTGGCACACATGATTTATCTGCTATCATTATCCATAGACGCAGTAAACAGCGTATCAACTGATTTTACCTCGTTAAAAAACGAAGTTGTAGTTTACAATTACGCAGGAAGTGCAAATGCAAATTCTAAAGGATTATCTATCTATTTTCCAAAATCAAAATCACCAAAAAGTTGTACCTTCAACGACCTTTACCATTGGGACGACATGGTCAATAAGTATCTATCTCTTGCAGGCTCAAGTTCAAGTTGGTTCTGGCGTGGAAATTCAGAATATGGAGATTCAGAATATAAGGAAAGGAATTCGATAATATCAGGTATATTCTCAACATCCCCCAAGCCGATACAAGGTACACCAACTACCCTTACCCTTAATCTAACAAATGTAGGCGATGCGCTCTCAAATGCAGAAGTTGAGGTATGCGAGAGCATTCCAAATGCAAAAAATAGCACGGTATTCGTAGAAAGAAAAGGCATACAAATTAGCGCAAATGGCACAATTGAAATAAATTTCAACTGGATACCAAGATATTCTTGGGAAGTAGAACTTTGTGCGCGAATCTATCCTGCGGGAAATAACCAGACTGTTTACGCAACGATTAAACAGCAGATTATAGTAACAAGTTCAGGTCCTGACATCTCGGGAAACTTCCTGAATGACTACGAATATGCAATCGAAAATAGAGATACAAACATCAGGCTTAATTTTTCAAATTTAGGCTCAAAGCAGATATTCTCAGGCGAAGTTTTTATTTTTGACTATACAGATAGATGGATACCAATAGGATACATGATTGTGGATAAACTAAACGCCTCAGATGTAAAATTTACTAATTTTACAAGAGCATTTTCATATGGGACACATTGGCTTGGAGCTTACTTCTCATCTAAAGAGGATAACACGAATACAAACGATTGGGCGTTCACATACCTATATGCATTTACAAGCGGGGTTGATTTAATTCCAGAAGTTTCGATTGGTGGTAATCTTATTAACGGTTCGATTTCTGTAAACATAACAGCTTGGAATTATGGTCTTACTAATGCAGATAACGTTGTGGTGCGAATATTCGAAGAAACGCATGGCACGAACAGTAAAAGACAAATTGCAGAAACTCCAATTACACGGGTAAATTACTTATCGGGCATTACAGTAATGTGGAATTTGAATCTAAATCCAGGTGAACATCTAATCAATGTAACTCTTGAATGTCCACAAGATGCCCATAACGAAAACAATTTCTATTCAAGGTATCTATTCGTGGGGTCGCTCCCCGGACCTTGCGATTTATCAGTATATATCATAGGTCTATCAACTAAAGAAAAAGGGAATCATAGTTTTGTAAAAACCGCAACCCTTGGAGATAAGATAAACATCTGGCTTGCAATAAATAATTCAGGTCCTGGAAGCGCATCTATTGTATCCATAAGCGGAAAAGAGATTGGTACGAACAAGACAGTCCAAGGAGGAATACTTGAGAATGTTGCTGTAGGCATAGTTTACTATTACACTTTGATATGGACGCCATCATCTACAAATGTTAAAGGTATAAGGATATATGTAAGCACTTTAAACGAGACAAACCCGATAAACGACTTTGCAGAAAGGCAAATCACGATTACAGAAGATTCTGGTCTTTTCGGCTTGGCTGGTTGTACTCTAATTTTATGTCTCTTGCTTGTAATAGTAGGAATTGTGGCAATTATCATCGTGGTTGCAGTTTTAGTCTTTGTTGTAAGGCGGAAAAAATAGGTATCGAGCATGCGTATGATTATATAGAATGCGTTCGATTTAGTTCCGATGGAGATGAGATGCATTCGTTGTGGCTTGGAGATTGAGAAAAATAGACGTCTTTTTAGGTTCTGCAACAAATGCGCATTTCGTACAAAGGTTATTGTATTCATTTTGTATTTATTCTGCATAATATCTATTCCACTTTCTGTATTTTGGGGTTGGCATCTTCCAAGATTATACTTCTTTTCAATTACATTCTGCATTTTACTAATCCTATTCTTCTTAGGATGGTACACCCTTGGATTTTATTCAGGTTCGTATTCGTGCAATAATGCATATAATAATGCACAAAGAGATTACGTCAATATTCTTGATAGAGGTTTTGACATTCAGAACGAAGATAACACAATGACATACGAGGCTGATTTATCGAGGTGATATGCAAGTTTATCATGGTGATACGCAAGGCGAAATAAATGAAATAATAAAGAAATGAAATAATAAAAAATGAGAGAGAAAGAGAGAGGAAATGATAATATGATTGGTGATTTAACATGATGGTATATACTCATATTATCGTAGGATATGCAACAGTTCTTTTACTTACTCGTAACCCTTGGATTGCGTTATTAGGTGGCTTGGGCGCAGTTCTCCCTGATATTGACATATTCCTAAAACACAGGTTCACATTTCATAATTTATTCTTTGTCCTATCCTTTTTCGTATATTCAGTAATCTTTCCGCATGCTTTCTATCTCGGTCTTGGCGCTTTTTTACATATATGCTGCGATTCGTTTACTTATGCCCCTGTCGGATTATTATACCCATATTCAAAAAAAGGGTTCTACCTAAATCTTGCACATAATAGAACAAAACAATTTTTCATAGACTCGTGTTTCTTTGCATTTGGCACAATCATAACAAACGCATTCTTTTTCTATGTCATTCCTCATTAGTTTTTTCCTTATTAGTTTATCCCGTTTTTAAGAAGATATTTTTTCGTTTACCTTTTCAATGAAAAGGTCAGGAGCATCTACGCTAATTATTATCTCGTCTGCTTTTCGGTTAAAAACACCTTTAAATTTCTGTGTCTCCTTTAACTTTATAGAAACAAGCCCTACTTTTGAGGCAACTATAAACAATTTCTTATAACCCATGGGGATGCTTACTCCATATGAGGGGACTATTGCGTCTGAATGCTCAACCTTTGCTATGTTTGCATATTTCACAAACGCACTAAAATACCAGCCATATCTGAGTTTTATACCATCCTCAAGGACCTCATGATAAGTCAGAAGTGGAGACACCCCTACAATTGCTATGTACGATAGCATTATACTGAAAAAAATTATTTCGAATAATATCAGTTTCCATATTGGCGGATTAAATATTACAGGCACGAATGCGAAAGAAACCGTAAATATACTTAACGCAAGAATACGAATGTGGTTCTCTGCACCCGAATATCTAAATTCCATTTTTATTCTCTCCATTACTTAACTGCTTTCTTTATTATCTTTCGTTTTACAATCCTCTTTATCCTTACGAGTTTCCCGTCTTTCGTACGGACAAGTTCCTCTACGGTCTCCTCAACAGTCTCTGTTTCTGGCTCAGGTTCTGGTGTTACCTGACGCTTAAAGAAACTTCTTGGCTTTTGTGTTTCTGGGACGCCTTTCTCCTCGGTTGTTCCGCTCGTTTCCACTGCCTTTTCTACTCCCTTAAAGAAACTTCTCATCTTGGTCTGCGTATCTTCTGAACTTGCATCTATTTTATTTGCATCTACTTTGACGCCTCCTTCTATTTTGCATTCTTCTACTTTCTTTTCTATTTCGTTCACTTTCTCTTTTTCTTCTTTTTGTTGAGGTTCTACTTTCTCGCTCTTTGCTCCTTTTGTTTCTATCAATCTAAACATCTCATCGGCTTGGGCAAATACCTCTTTCATCTCCTTCTCTTCTGCCTCTTTTATTGCTTGCTCTTTTATCGCATCAACAATTGACTTCATCTTTGCAAGTTTTTCTTTCTCTGCAGTTAGGATGCCTTTTTCAGGTTCTTTTATAGATTCGATAATACATTTTGAGATTTCTTTCGAGAACTTGCTGCTATCCTCTCCAAGTGTCTTTGTGAGCAAATCAGATATACGAAATATTCCTTTTTTTCTCAGTTTAATAGCCTTTTCACGATCGATACCTGGAATCAGCATTAGTTCTTTGATAGAATCTTCTGCGACCTCACCTTCTAAAAGATAGTCTTGAACATCACTATCTAAAACCTTCTTATCTTCACCTACAATTCTTTTTAGGGTTTCATCGCCTGCAATCTGTTGTGCAAGTATCACCGAAAGAACCTGTCCATCTTCGTCTTTTCCCATAGTTTGCTGGATTAAATCTGCTAAACTTCTAAAACCTAATTTATACAATCGTTCTGCATTTTCTCTATTAATACCAGGCATCTTACAAAGTTCGTTTATCGTGCATTCTTTCTCCTCTTCTTCTGATAACTCTTTTATCTCAACAATCTCACCACCGAGCGCGGATTTTTGCAATTCAAGAATACGTTTGCGCACGTTCTCGTCTGATATGACATGCAAGTGCTCGTCTTCTTTTGATTTGTATTTAGCCATCGATTGTTCGATACTTGCTTTGATTTTTTCTGCTTTCTCCTTTTTCTCGTCTGTTTCCTTGGTTGATGCAGAGGTTTCAAGTTCAGATGCAACCTTTTTCCTCTTTTCAGCGTCAAGACCCGGCAGCGCATGTATAAGTATGTCTTCGATTGACCTTACTCCTTCTGAATATAACTTTTCTGCCTTTGCCCGCGTAATTCCAGGATGTTTCATCAAATTCAATATCACTTCTTCCTTATCCTCGGGCATAGCATCCTCATTTACCTTAAATGTCGTTTTGATATTTTCATTTTACTATTCTATTTCTTTTATTCCCTATTCTTAGATATCTATTTTGTTCGACTTGCTTAGTTCATTCGAGTTGCTCACTTGCTATCCTTATTTCCAGTGTCAGAAGTCTTTTCAACATCTTTAGCATCGAGTTCCTTTGAATTAAATATCTCCAAGCCTAACGAGGAAATCTTTTCTTTAAGTTCACGAAGTTTCGGCTTGGGCATCCCCTTTTTATGAAAATAAACACCTTTCGCACCAGGAGTAAATTCAAAAGCCATCCTCCACATCTCGTCAGTCATATTTTCAAACGCGTAAGTAGGTACCATGTGTCCAAAAGAAACATTGCTATGTGTAGCAACCTCAGTCATACGAGGCATATAATGCCCACCTCCAATACCTACTACAACAGGGCGTTTCTCAATCTCGGCAGCATCTGTTTCAAATGTAGATATTAACGCTTGGGCAATTGCATTACCTGCTTGCTCGTCTGCCCACGCACTTTCATCAGAGCCTACTTCTATGTAATATGTAGGCGTGGAAAGATATGGTCCATGGTGTGTAGCCTCGTATGAAATTTGATATCCAAGCCCCTGCGCACATGCCCAAAGTTTTCGTAACGACTCGCTCATTAAAATCGGACATGAGGGGACCAATGTTCTTTCTCTCCCGCCATATTCTGCTTTGAAAAAATTACCTATTGGGTGAACTGTTAATGTCCGCATATTCGAAACAGACTTATGGCGAGAAATAAAAATCACAGAACCTGCTTCCAGCCCTGTTTTATCTTCAAATTTTTTATCTATCTCGTCGTAATAGAGATGGTGTTTGTTTATCGTAGAAAGTATAATAGTTTCCTTTTCTGCGACGCTTCCTCTCTTCTTTTCTGAGGCAAACTCAAAATATTCGTTTTCTTCGAAAGAACCCCTCTTTTCCCATTTCCCTTTTAAAAGGAGACCTCTTTTTATATTCAACGACGCCATGTCTTCATTCGAGGCAACTATAAGTATCATGTAAAACACCAAAAAAGATAGTGGACTCGTCGGGATTTGAACCCGAGGCCTCCTGATTGCAAATCAGGCGATCTTCCGGTCTGATCTACGAGCCCGAAACTTAGTTTAATGCACTTAACGGCTTTGTTGTTAATTAATTTTTCGAAATGGACTAAAATAGACTATTTTCTTTTCCTACTTCCTTCTTTATGATTTCCTTTTGATTTCCTTTTTAATTTTTTCTACGCCAGAGAATCAGCAACGCACAGGGTATTATTCCAGAGAGTATTAGCATAGTGGAGCAGCATAAGTTGTTATTAGAAGAAGATGAAAGTGTTTTTGCAGATACTTCATTTGATATCGAAGATAACCCTCCTTTATCTGTTACCTTTATCTTTGCATAGTATAGGGTATTTGACTTTAGATTTGTTAGAGTGCATGTTATTGTCTCTGCGTACAATATTTCAGTTTTCTTTGTTGTTTGGTTTGGACTGAAATTAGAGGTCGTTGAAATGTGCACTTCGTAACTATAGAAAGCACTTTCCGTGTTTTGCGTCCATGTAAGTGTAAATCCATTCTTCGTAATCTTAGTTGGAGTATTAAGCGTAACTGAGGCTGGGGCGGTATTTCCACCTACGGTTCCTGTTACTGTTATTGAAACTTCTGCAGAATTTCCCGAGGCATCAGTTGCTCGTGCAGTTATTGTATTCGAACCTTCACTAATTACAACAGTAATATTCCAATTGTTTCCATTCCTTGTTGCAGAACGCCATACACCATTTCCAAGCCTTACTTCAACGTTTATTACACCCACATTGTCTGTTGCAGTCCCGATTATATTAGTCTCCCCCGTAGGAATTGAGGCTCCATTTGAAGGAGAAGTGATAGTAATTGTTGGATTTGTAGTATCTGCACTACTTGTTCCCTCGCATGTAACGTTAGTGCTTGTATCACCCTCTGGATTTGAGGTATAGGTTCCCCAATTGCCTGCAAGGTCGCAAGCCTTAACTCTGAAGAAAAACCTGGTATTGTTTATTCCAGGATATACTGCACTTTTTATTGTTACGTTTACCTTCCAGTCCATCCAATCATTTGTACCGTATCTTACTTGGACTGTATAAATAACAGCATCAGAATCTGGCGAGCCCCAACTTACTGTAAAGTTTGTACATGAGGTTGAAGGCAGAGGAACCATGTAAGCACTTGGTGCATCTGTATCTCCACCAATTAGGTCTAATTTAAAATCATAGAAATAAGATGTTGGCTTGGGGTCAGAACCGTAACTATCATGTTCTATTTTCAAATAATATGTTTGGGCTGACGCCGCGTTAAGATATGTTAGAGTCCTTGTTCCACCAGAAGTTATGCTGAATGTTCCACGTTGGGTATTTAGTGCATCATACAAAGTTGCTGTTACCTTCATATTAGTAGGTGCTGTAAAAGTTATATTTATCGTATTCCCTGCATTTACATTAAATTTGTAATAATCAATTTCATCTTCATCTTCTATATATCCCGAATAATTTCCTTTAGTAATTTCTACGGCAGTGCCCGTGGTTTCACCTGCATCTTTACCAGAATTTCCGTCGTTCTGATGGATTATTTGCAAAGTGATGTTATAATCGTTTCTTTTTCCATATTCTACCCAATCCTCAACTCTAAGTTGGACTTGTAGAGGACCCCCTGCTGTATTATAGCACGAATGTAAAGTAACATTTGCACCATTCGTAATCGACGTTCCACTCTTATCATATTCAGATGTTGTTTCTATCCTGTAAAGTTCTACGCTTATGCTTTCTGTAGATGTTGGCTTGGCATTTACAGTTATTGCATCACCATCCGTAAGGTTGACTAGATACCAATCTTCCTCATCTTTGCCTGCAAAAGTGCCCGGATAAGTACCATTTACAGAACCATTCAAATAAATTTCAGAACCTGATACTTTACCTGCTTCAATACCTTGTCCACCATCGTTAGGCTCTGCTGTTGAGATGATTAGTGTATAGGTGCCATAGTTTTCCCAGGAAGCAGATATGCCTATTTTATAACGCTCAGAAACATCTGAATAATACCAAATTGATAGATGTTCACCATATTGGGAACCTGTTACGCCCCTGACATAATAGTTTGTATCGTAAAGTTCTAGATATGGAGTTATGGTTGAGGAGGGGTATAAATCGATGTAAATGTATCTCCCTGCAGGAAGGTCAACTTCATAATAATCGTCAGTATCGTAATCTGCCATATATCCAGTGTAAGTGCCTGGGGAAATAACTGGTAAAGGTAAAGTTCGTTGGGCAGGAGCATCGCTTCCAGTCCCTGCATCATTCTGGAGCATTTTTTCAGCAGTGAATGTGTATGCGCCTGTAGCATCGGAAATTTGTACAATCAACGATTGGTCAGATGCATCGTTTGGGCAGTAGATAAACTTCGAACCTACCCCTGTTTTTGATGCAATATAATCCCCACTCTCGCCATCATAAAGTGTTATTGTTGTTCCTATTGGTGCGGTTGTAAGATTTACGAATACCACAGAATCTTTTGTTATGCTTCCAAACTTGTAATAATCATCCGGGTCTGTGCTACTGTCTATATTTCCAGATATGGTTCCGTAATTCACGTTCTCGGCGCTGTTTAGGTTATTATTTGGTTCAACGTCTGCATATACTGCCACGCTTAAAAGAGGCAATATACCTAACCCTACTATCATCGCTAGTATCATATTCAAAACTTTGTTCATGCAAACACTCCTTTGGATTGAGATGGATTATATCATGTTTTCTATATAATGTTTCGTATATCTCATTTTGTAAATATTCATTAGTTTTCTCTACTTTTCTCTGAAACCCTTTTCTCTTAAACCTTTTATGAAACCTTTTTATGGGAGAAAATAATATTCATCACGATGTTTAAAAAAGGTTATGCTGCATTCTTACTTGCATTCTTGTTTATCTTTTCACTAACAGATTGCAGCAGAAATACTTCTGCAGGTTTTACGAATGTAACATCTGACGGCTTGGAGAATAAAACAATCTTTTTTTCAACTGAACGCATTGGGCAGTTTTCGATTAGCCTACCTCACGATGCTATTGTAAAAGATGCAAGAATGACGTTTCAGGGCTTAGAAAGTTACAAGAATTATTCTCTCCTGCATACCACACAAAACGATTTTTATGCGAATATGAACAAGAGCAGCGAGATTTATATTCTAAACAGTCTGCTTGTTCGAACATCAAGCCGAGAAACAAGCAAATCAGGCGCTCAATTCCTTACTGATAAATTAACAAATCTGACGTTAAATAACACATACACGCCCTCAGCACTCGAACTTTCGAAATGCACCTCGCCTGTTTATCTTTTATCAAAAAATGTTCCAGGAGGAATTAACAAGAATGACCCTTCGATAGTTGTCGATAAAAATGGGATTGTTCATATTGTCTGGACAGGAAAAGGAACGAGCGATACCAACATATACTATACATACTCTTTAGACAGCGGAAAAAGTTTTCTTCCACCAATAAAGGTTAATACAGGGACAGATTCTGCAAACCAGTCCCAAGCCTGCATTGCAGTTTCAAATGATGGTGTAGTGCATATCGCATGGAAGGACGAGCGTAACGGCTTGGGTCAGATATACTATGCATGCTCAGGGAGTGCGTTTACGAATGTAAAGGTAGATACGAGTGTGCAGCCGAATGTGGACCAGTCAGAACCTGCGATTGCAGTAGGACCTGACGGCTTGGCAAATATTGTTTGGGAAGAGGCAATTTTTGAAGGTTCTTTATCATATAGATTACGTTATGCAAAGGCATTAAACGAATATGCGTTCAAGCCACCATCTCAGATTGGGACAGGAACGAATTATAAAGGAGAGGCAACGATTGCCGTTGATGCGCAGAACAGAGCACATATTGCATATTCTGACGACCCTGGGATAAGAACCATAATGTACACGAACACGACAAACGGCACATTTACAAACTATTTGCGTGTATCAACAGAAGGAGCATACCAGTACTGGCCTTCAATCGCAGTCGATTCAAATTACGATGTGCATCTATCTTGGCAGGATACTACGGATTTCTATGCGCAAGCGTACTATTCGCATCTTAAAGCAGGTGCGAACGCGTTCGATGGTAGGGTATCTATAACAGAAGGTTCAAATTGGGAGATTGCACCCAAGATATGTATAGGAAAAGATGGAAAAATCTGGGTTGCATGGACTGATTTTGATGGCGAATATTTTGATATATATTTTTGCAATAGCACGAATGGAATTTCGTTCTCGCAAAGAGAGAGAATCTCAGATTCTGACGAGATAGGGAAGTATAACAGGTTTTCAGTTCAAATTTCGGTTGGTAACGATAGCAATGAGGGTAACGAGGATTATCCACATTTTTGCTGGGTAGATGATAGAGAAGGCTGGTATGGCGAAACTGCTGTTTATTACACAAGAAAACTCTTACCAGTTTACCAACCTGCAGGGTATCTTAACGCAACATTTGATTTGGGAATAAATCCACAATCTTGGGAAAAGTTCAACTTCAACTCGACAATACCGCCTTATTGTAATGTAGAGTGCTGGGCAAGAACTGCAGAATATCCCTCGGGACCTTGGTCTGATTGGTATAAGATACAAAACAACAGTGCGCCAGGGAGTTTGCCCGTAAGAAGACATATTCAGGTTAGGATAAATCTGACTTCATGCGGAGATACCACGCCAAAATTGTATTCTGTAACTATAAGATATATTTCATACGCCTCAGAAGGGAGTTATACTACTTTTGCATATCATACGAATAGACCAATAGTTTCTGCAGGGGTTTTCTATAACGCGACTATTCCCGGACAATGCAACGTATTCTTATCAAATGACTATGAGAACTGGTATCTATGTTCAAATGGTGGAAGAGTTACATTCCCCTCGGAAGGAAAAGTATATGCATACCGAGTAGTTATAAAAACAGACGGTCGAACGACACCTGAATTTGAAGACATATGCGCATATTTTTCATCTGTTGATTATTTGGAAAATCTGACTATGAAAATAAAGGACGATTCTAATATATGTTGGAATTATCAAGGCAGGTTCGATACCGTAAACAGAACAGAAAATATCGCATCGAGGATGAATTACTATCTTTCCACGCATCAAAATCTTATAGTAAACGGAAAAATCGAGATACCTTTCATAATAAGCACATCAAAAAATATAGACGAAGATAACTCGTATTCAATTCGTTTATTTAACATCTCAATCGAATATAACGAAGCGCCTGCAACCTACGAAATTCCAAATTCATATCATATATATGAAGATACATGCGAGAGGCATCTTATAGACCTTGACCAATATTTTGTTGACGATTACACGCAATCATTAAATTATTCAATCGCCTACACAAACGCAACAGTTGTTCGTGTTTGTATCGTAGATGGACATTATCTTTGCGTAGATGCGGAAAATGGGAGCGCAAACGACGATTGGAATGGTATTATCGCAGTTCAAATCCTTGCAAAGGATGATTCTGGGCTCGAAAGAGTCTCGAATATATTTTCTATAAGAGTTCTGCCTGTAAACGACCCGCCGATTATCCGAAGCACACCATACACGAACGCAATCGCAGGTATTCCTTATACCTACAAAATCGATTGTTTTGACATAGACGGAGATTCCCTTTCATATTATTTACATGAAGGACCTGCAAACATGACATTATCTTATAGCACAATCTCTTGGACGCCTACTTATGCAGACATCGGAATTCATAACGTTTCAATATCTGTAACTGACAACTGGGAAACCGTGTTTCAAGATTTTCAAATACGCGTCTCAGGCTTGGATAAAAAAGCACCAAAAATAAAACCTCTACCTGAAATTGTAACAAATGTAACTTATACTCTCGACCTCGAACCTTACATGTCTGATGAAGACACTCCAATAACAGAATTGAAATGGTCTATTATCGAAGGCGTAAATTCTGATTTATTCGGTCCCTTGCTAGACAAAAAGAACTTTACCTTAACGATAGTTCCTACAAATCCACGCCATTCTGTAGGCGAGACTAATATACTCATGCAACTAGAAGACCCAGATGGGCTTTTTGACAGGGCTGAATTAAAGGTTATAATCGTTCGGTTGCATGACAACTCACCACCCGAACAACAATTCCCAATTGTTGAACTTGCACTTATATCTGCATCTATCGCCCTAGTTGTTTTCATTCTTTACTATCTCTTTGCTATAAAAGGAAAAAGAACTAAAAAAGAGCATGATGAGGACCTAGGGCTCGAGAATGTAGAGTTAGAGAATAATCGAGAGTAAAGAAGATAGCAAATAACTATCTATTTATACCAATTTAACTACTTTGTTTACTTTCTTGCAACTGCAAAAAGAAACTCATGAACGTATTTTTCCTTACCCACGCGCACCTCGCTCCTTCTTTTTTCGATTTTGTCAATTCTAAAATTCGCATTCTCTATCTCTTCTCTGAATTCCTCGTCATCGTAGTAATGGCAAATTGTTCCGTCTCCTTTCTGAAAAGTATTTTTTTCATATTTTTCATTTAAATTCCTGTTTTTTAAAATACGAAAATCCATATTTGAGAAATTTTCAATAAAAACAAAACCATTCTCTTTAAGCACCCTTCTTAACTCGCCCAAGCCCTTCTTCCTTTCTTCGCCAGGCATATGCTCTATAACATGGTATGCAGTGATTGCATCAAACACACAATCTAAAAACGGCAAAGCACGCAAATCGCCATCTATTACCTCTACCTCTGCATGCCCAATCTCTACAAGTTCTGTATCATGCAAATATCTCTTAAGTCTCTTATTCGCATTACGCGAGATCTCCAAGCCGTAAATTCTATATCCTGCTTTCGCAAGCGGAACAAGCACTTTACCATTGCCGCTCCCCACATCTAAAATAAGAGCATTCTTCGGAACTCTCTTTACAATATCATCTATACAAAAGAACCCGCCCCAAACTCGACTCGAGGCTCCATACTTTTTATCCCATGATTTGAGATATTCTTCCATCTTATCATCTTTTTGTTTCATTAGTTCTCTTTTTAGTTTCTTTTCTGTTTTGTTTCCAAGCCGTGAGCAGCCTGAGCAACTTCCAAGCCTTGGTTACCTTCTTTACCTTCCTGACTTCTTGGTTGTTGACCTTTTTGTCGCCTTGTTCTTAACCTCCTCAAAATAAAGTAACAACCGAATATTCCACATATAACTAAAGTAACCAAGAATACAAGCACATATCCATATTGTGAATAACTCTGCAAATCCTCTTTTGCATTCTTACTAACAACTTCGAAAGTAGTATTTCCATAAGAAAACGCCCCGAGTTCATCTTCTGCAACGATTTCAAGACTATATTTTCCCACACCAACCGATTTTGTAAACGAACAATCATCCCCAAATGCAAACTTCCTCCCGTTTTCATATCTATACCATGATACAGAATAAGAATCTCCATCAGGGTCAAGAACAGAACACATGAAAAACACAGAATCCCCATCTTCGTATCTATCTCCATCGATAGGAACTATATACGATATTTTAGGTGCTCTATTTGCATAAGAGTAAACGACCACATGCCAATGTGTATACGATACATTCGAACTGCAGTTAATTAAAATCTCGCCAACCAATGTTACATTCGCATCTGCCCAATATTCTAATATCCCCTCATGCAAATAAAAAGAAAGATTTGTGGTATATAGAATAGAAAAATTCATTCTGTCTCCATCTGCATCGTAGAACTTATCTTTCAAATCAAGATAATTCTTAAATCCCCCTCTTATCGTATATGTGTTCTCAACGTTCTCTTTCAAGACAGGCGGATTATCTTTAATACCATCATTCAGTTGCTCCTCACCCACTCTATATATCTCCAGTTGTATCGGTTTACTATCTGAAAGAACAGATTTTATCTCTAACACTCTGCCAAAAACTCGGTTCTTTACCTCGAAAGTAACATTTTCACCATTTATCTTTACTCTTAACTTATCGATACTTTCATTCTTTAAAGAACACGGAATACGCGCTTTTATCGTTACATTCAAATCGTCTTTTATCCCATTCGTGCTCAAACTCATATTATTCCTTTCTTTGTTAACTTTTATTTTCAATACTCCTTTCCCGCCTTCCCCAAGATACTGCGTCGCAGTAACATTGCCAAGGTGCTCAGGTAAGGCAGGCTCGAATACAATCGAACCATTCATTAAATCAGGCATAACTCCTAAATAAGACTGGTAGAACACACGAATATATTCGGCAAGACTCCAAGCCTGCGAAATCGCACCCTTATCCCAGCCGTATATGTTGCCCGAACTATCTCCATCCATAATCTCGCATAAACTCCCGAGCGTAAGACCTTCGAGCAAATGATGTGTCAAGGTCTTTGTTAGATTATATGCATCATCTTCCAAGCCGTAGTTTGTCATCGACGAAATAACCGGACCTGAAAGCCAATGCCAAACATCACCATTATGATATGACCAGTCATGATGGTCCAAGCCGGTATGTGTTCCATAATCGTGATAGGGATGGTAGTAAACATATCCATTGCATGCATATGCGTTACATAAATTCTTATCCAGATATTCGTTAAAGAACCCTTTTGTCTGATTTGAAAGAGACCTAACACCCCAGGGTACTACACAATATTTTATAACATCTTTTACAACCGAAAATTCTCTTTCTTCACATAACAGCCCATATTCGAAATTATCTTTGAATGGCAGGCTAACTGCAAATATCTCATTCGGTCTTTTCTCGCAATCTTTAGTACCATTCGCATTTATATGGTCATACAGAGAATTGTCATCTCCATTCCAGAATTGGGAATTAAAATTATCTTTTAATTTTTCTGCAATCCGCATCCATTCTTCGCTTTCTGTTCTATTCCCAATTAAATTCGCAATCTTCGCAGCACATACCAACGCATTATACCATAAGGCTTGGATTTCCACTCCCCTATTCCCTCTCGGCGAACATACTGCACCATCTCTTATTCCATCCATCCAAGTCTCCTGGTCTCCATGTATCGAAAAATTGTAAATGTCCATCCTTCTCTTTTCACCCGAAATTGCAATCTTAAGAGTATCAAAGTTATCTCTTGCAAATTCGACATCGCCTGTATATCTCACATACTCGTAAAATTCCCTAATAAACCAAGGTGTTGCGTCTGCTGTATTGTAAATTGTTTCTCCGAGCGTAATCCTATTTGGTATTCTACCATATGTAGGGCTACTCGAATTCTTATCCTGTATTTTGCATGCAGTTGATAAGATTTCTTTTGCATCGTCGTATTTTCCCGTAACAAGCACAGCCCCCGGAAAAGATATGAACATGTCTCTTCCCCAATAGTCTGCAAACCAATGGAGCCCTGCCGCAATACCTTTACCAAATGCGTTTAATATCAAAGAATCCATGGAAACAAGCGCCCACTTGAACGCCTTGTTAAACTCAATATCAGAAGTCGAAAAGTTGCCTTTATCCTCTGAAACCAACTCAAGAACTTTAGATATCCTCTCTCTCTTTTTCGCAAGAAGGTCATAATAATGTTCAAGCGCATAAGTAGCATTCGAAACTGCGTCTACTTCAGTATTCGATACAGAGAACACAAAAGTTGCACTTTGTCCATTACTCAAGGATACAACAATAGCACCAGGCTGGAAAGATTCCCCAAGCCCGGAATCTCCTCTTTCTGAATCTTTAGGATAATTTTTCTGTATGAAACCGTCCCATAATGCAAAATTCGTTTCTTCAAAATTTCCACTTATAGAGGATTTTAAAGCAACAAAACCAGGCGCATCTGCATGACTTGCTATAAGTGCCTTTGTGGATGTATTCCAATGATAAAAATACTCTCTGCTAGGCTTGTCCCAATAATGCGGTCTGATATCAAAATGCGGATAAAAATAAGCAGTCCCTGACCATGTCGTAGTATATCTAATCAGAAGAACGTCCAAGCCGTCTGGAATAAAGATTTCTTCGCTTATTTGAGTCGCACCATTATGAACCCTGTATATTCTTACAAGCCTATCTGGATATACCCTCGTCTCAACAAGTGTATCGTCCCGAAGGTTCCCACTTTCATCCATGTTTCCTAACTTGAATATAAAATTGTTCACATACGAATAACAACGAATTACCAAGCCCTGCCATTTTCGCCTATTCTCTTTCCCCGTCTCGCCCGTGTAATGTCCATATTCTTTATTTGTATATGCGAACTCCAAGTCCTTCTTTGTCGTCGAAATGCACATATCTTCTATCTCTTTAATCTCCCTAAACCCTACTTTATTTTTTACATATTTTCCATCATTTTCATCGGTATTTGCACTATCCCTTCCTACGCTATTCACATTACTACTCTCTGTTTTCTTTTCGATATTCGTATCAAACATTTTCTGCTCCTGATTGAAATTCACATAAACTTGAAGAAAAAGAAAGAACAGAATGATAATTATCGAAACAGGAACCTTTCGCATCTGAAATCTCCATCATCTCTCCATCAGAATTCGTATGTCTCTCCAGGTTCCAGAACCACAACTTCAGTATCGCACAACGAATTCACAAGTTCGATAAACTCCGAAGTCCTCTGTTCTATTTGAGGCCAGGTGCCATAATGCATAGGTATTACCACTTCCGGTCTTAGCCAACTTGTTGCAAGCGCCGCATCGCTCATATTCATAGTGAACTTATCTCCTATTGGCAAGAGCACAACTTCTGGTTTGTATATCTCACCAATCAGTTTCATATCTGAAAACAAACCTGTATCCCCTGCATGATACACCTTCTTCCCAGAATCAATCACAAAACCCACTGCAGCACCCGCATATTTCCCATCTATACTTGATGAATGCAGTGCCTGCGTCATCGTAAGACGTGTCGATTTTATCTTCACAGAACCTCCTATATTCATAGATTCTGTTTTTATCTGTTTCCCAGGCAAACTACAAAGATAATTCGCAATTTCATATATGCATGCAACCGTAGCATCGCTATTCCTTGCAATCGTTGCGGTATCTCCAAGATGGTCGCCATGCCCATGTGTTACTGCTATAATATCGCATTTTAGTTCGCTCACCTTCACTTTCGCAGCCGGATTCCCTTCTATAAATGGATCTACCAATACCACATCGTTCCCAGTTATTTGAAATGCTGAATGCCCAAGCCACCTAACTTTCATAATTATTCACCAAGCCTGTATTGAATTACTGTATGATAAACCCAACTCTCATTTCATATCTCATCTTTTAAATTATAATATTAAATTATAACCCCCATTTGTTTGTTTATTTATCTGATATGTTCATTTGTTACATTGTGATGTTATATTTGTTATATTTAAAAGATAAAAGTATTATAAAAGTAGAGGCATCATACAAAAATATGGATAATATGGATAAAAAAAAGTTCATTGTTTGTATCTTTATTGATAAGATAAATTTTATGTCTTAATGTTGTATTCCTTCTTTCGTCTTTCTACCCTAATTTCATGTCTGCGCGATAAGTTCCAAGCGAGATATTCTAGTCTATCTATATTTTCAATGAACTTTTTCTTCGAGGGAGTATCGTATAATCTATCGAACTCGAGCCTCATGCTCACATTATCGTAGAGATAGTATCCACCGACGCATATACCTAGCGGGCAAAGTATAAGTAGCCAGAGGTCCCAATGGGTATCATTCAATGGTTTTACAATCGCATTTCTTAATGCCTCTGGTGTCTGATTTAGATACCAGAAACTCAGTATTCCAAATATCAGTCCTAATATTGAAAATATTAGTATTATTATCGAACCTGGCAAGATAAGTTCTCTTATCACTTTCTGTCTCATGCCAACACCATTATAATGCGTGTGCTGTAAAGCATTACTCTTTCTTATCTTTTTCTCTTTCTGCCTATAAAAAACCCTATATCTCCAATTATTGTTTAGGTTATGTTTAGGTTATATTTATTTACCATTATAATGGATGGTTAATAATGGATGGAATGGCTGACGCAAGATTGAATATAATCGAAAAATACCGCAGCATGATGGCAGAACCTAAGCAGAGAGTAGCATTCTCATCAGTAATAGCAGCCGTGATACTTGTATTAATCAAACTTTATGTGGGTATAATAACAAATAGTCTTGGTATCCTCTCTGAGGCTCTACATTCGGGCTTGGACCTTCTTGCTGCTGCTATCACTTGGGCGGCAGTATATTCTGCAAACAAACCACCAGATTCTGAACATCAATTTGGACATGGTAAATTCGAAAACTTTTCAGCCTTAATCGAGACCATCTTACTTCTTATTACCTGCATTTGGATAATTTGGGAGGCTTTCGATAGAATATTTTACGGAAGCACGCATGCAGATGCAAATTTACTAGGTTTCGGCGTGATGGCGTTCTCAATCGTCCTGAATTACTCAAGAGCAAGAGCACTAAAAAGTGCAGCGAAAAAATACAATTCGCAGGCTCTCGAAGCTGATGCGCTTCATTTTGAATCTGATATTTGGGGTTCGATTGTGGTAATTATCGGCTTGGGGTTCGTTTACATAGGTATTCCATTAGGCGACCCCATATCTGCTTTATGCGTGGCTGTTATTATAATATATGCCTCAATCGAACTTGGCAAGAGAACTGTTGATGTATTGATGGACCGAGCACCCGCAGGAAAGAGCGAAGAGATAAAGAACAGAATTGAGAAAATAGAAGGAGTCGTTTGCGAACGCGTGCGTGTAAGATGTGCAGGTGCCCATACTTTCGTTGACGTTAACATTCTACTTGACAGACAAATGCCATTTGAATTATCGCATGATTTCGCAAATAAGGTAGAAAAAGCAGTTAAGGAAATTGTAAAGAACGCAGACGTTATGGTCCATGTAAATCCGGAAGCCAAGCCTTACGAAGATATAGGTTCGAAATTGACTTTGTTAGGTCTAAAAATGAAAGGAATAAAAGGAGTGCATAATGTGCAGGTCCATAAAGTAAATGGTAAGGTAAGCATAGATGCTCATCTTGAGATATCTGGCGATAAAACCATCAAAGATGCTCATGAACTTGCAAACGATTTCGAAACAAAGGCAAAGAAAGAGTTAGATATCGACGAGATAACCACCCATATAGAATCGCATTCGTGCACAGAGATAGTAACAGAAGATGCAACTAAAGATAATATGCATATCGTAGAGAAAGTAAAGGAGATTGTAAATGGTCATGCAAAAGTGTTCAATTGTCATGGGGTTATAGTGAGAAAAGAAGGAGAAAAGATTTCTCTTGTTCTTCATTGTAATACATCTCATGATAAGACTATCGCAGAGGCTCATGAACTATCTACAGAACTTGAAAAAATGATAAGAGATGAGATAAAAGAATTAGACCATATTACCATCCACATAGAGCCTAGCAAACAAACAGAAAATATATGAATGAGTAATGTGTTTAGAGTGTAACGCCTCTTCGGGGGAGAATTGATGGACGAGATGGACTACAAAAAGGAATACGAGCAGGAACGCATAAGACTAGCTAAACTATGGGACGCCTACTCGATCCAAGAGAGGGAACTTCAGAAGTTAAGGGACCTCGTATCCCTAAACGAGACAAAGTTGAACGAAAAAGATGCTCTTGTAAAGGCAGCAAAGGAAGCCCTTGAAGCAAGAGATAAAGAAATAAGAGAACTCGAAATCGAGGTAAGAGCGCTCAGAGTAGAGAAGGCGACTTTCCAACCTAGAATTGACGAGTTAAACAAACAACTTAGAATCGAAAAAGAAAGATACGCAAAACTCTTTGCATTATCAGAAGAACTTGACGAAGAAGTAAAAAGATTAAAAAGGGAAATTGAGGCAAGAGACGAATGGGATAAAATCCATCTTTCACAATTTGGAGATGTCCGAAGAGCCCTTGAAGAGCGAGCAAAGATGATAAATGAAGCAAGAGCAAAAAAGGAACCTATAAGTCCACAATCAAAATAGAGGATGTGAGAACATGGGAAATATTAAACCTACATACATTAAAAGAGTTGCACTAGAGTTATTTGAAAAGTTTCCCGATGAATTTACAGACGATTTTGAGCATAACAAACATAAGGTCAAGGAACTTACAGATGTAAATTCTATAACAATGCGAAATTCAATCGCAGGATATCTAACCAGACTTAAATCAAGAAAACAGACTGTATAACCCATTATAACTCACCGTATATTTTTTTTATTCTCTTAAAGTCTTAAAATACTTTTATATTTATCATATATTTATTCATTTATTCTTATATTTATTCTATTAATTTAGTAATTTAATCATGTAAGGTCCTTCTAATTCATATCCAAATTTTCTGTAATAATTTCTTGTGCCTACCCCTGCGGTTATTGCGACCTTTTTCATGCCGCATTCACGTGCCTGCTCTTCCGCTTCCTTAATGAGCCTTTGTCCAAATCCCTTATGCTGAAAATCTTTTTGAGTACGCACCCCAAAAGAAAGCATCTGTCCAAATACCTTTACTTCACGAATGAGCCCTGTATCAGGTGTAATCTCAGGTCTTTCAATTCTGTTCGCAAATTTAGAAGGTATTCTTAATCTCAAATAGCCAACAAGAATATCTCTTTCGGGCGCATTATCTTCGAATGCAATGAAATGCTCTCTTCCGAATGAGGCTTCGTATTTAGTTGTTGTTAGTTCTATGTTTTCGGGTTCCAAACCATCTTGGAATCTATGACCTGCTTCTCTGCATCGAATACACTTGCATTTTAAGCCCTCATCTTTGAGTCTTGCTTCTGCATATTCTCTTAAATTGCTCTTTTTAATCCCTGCGTCGATTAAAGGAGCTGGAATATCTCTTTCTATCCTCTGTATTCTTACCCATTTGGGGACTATTTTCTTTATTCTTGCAATGAGTTCAATGCCTTCCTCGTCAGTATATGGTACATATCTTCCATTTTTCCAATCGTCGTAAAGTTTAGTCCCTTTTAGTACGAGTGTAGGATATATTTTAATCATGTCGGGTTTGAACCTTTCGTCGGTAAATATAGTTCTAAAACCTTCTACATCTTTTTCCATGGTCATGCCAGGCAATCCAGGCATCATGTGATACCCAACTTTCAAACCTGAATCTTTAACCAACCTTGTTGCTTCAACTACTGCATCTACGGTATGACCCCTTTCCACTTTTTTAAGAATATCATCGAATACTGTTTGTACGCCCATCTCAATCCTTGTTGCACCTAATTTCAAACATCTATCAACCTGTGGTTCTCTCAGCCAATCAGGTCTCGATTCTATGGTAAGACCTATGCATCTTGATTCCGCACTTTCGTTTAATTTATGCGCATCTTCAAGATACTTAGAATCCAAGCCGTTCATCGCATCAAAACATCTTTTTACAAACCATTCTTGATAATCCAAGTCCCTTGCTGTGAATGTTCCACCCATTATTATCAAATCCACTTTATCTATAGGGTGTCCACAGATACGAAGTTGTTCAAGCCTGCCTTTTGTCATTAAATATGGGTCGTAGTTATAATTTACCGCACGTAGAGCAGCAGGTTCTTTCCCTGTATAAGATTGTGGCGAGCCGAAATTCACACCACCTGGACAATACATGCATTTTCCATGAGGGCAGTCATGTGGTGAGGTCATTACAGCAACAACTGCAACACCTGAGAGGGTTCTTACCGGCTTGGTGCGTAAAAACTCAAAATTTTCTTTTTCCTCTTTAGGGACTCTTTCTAATATTTCAGAATCGCCAGGTAGTCGAGAAATACCATACTTTTTTGCAAGTTTTACTTTCATCTTATGCAGTTCTTCTTTTGTGGTATTATGCTTTCGAGCATATTCGATGATCTCTGCAAAAAACATCTCTGCTTTCTTCTCATCTTTAGATATGGGCTCTTTCCAGTTACCTGTAAGGTCTTTCTTCGTTTCATTACATTTGATTTTGCCATCGCTCTGCATCTATTAACAAAAAGACGTTGCGATATATAAAACTAATACTCGTATTTTGGAAAGCATAGAAGGATAGAGTATAGAAGTGTAGAATATAGAAGTGTAGAATATAGAAGTGTAGAATATAGAAGTGTAGAATATAGATGTGTGTAATAAGAAGTGTATATCATAGAGAAGCAAGTGATTAAAAAAAGGCTTATTTAGTTTCTTGGAGGTATAGTAAGAATGTAAGGTAAGAATGTAAGAGTGGTTTTTATTGGGTGGTGGGATAATAATCATCCTCTCTAATGGTTCAGTGATAGAGTTCATGAAAAAAGAGAGCAACTCAAAAATGAGAACGATAGTTATCCTCCCTGATAGCATTACCAGAACGAATTTTGAATTTGCAATAATGAATGAGAAAATTTCCAGGTTGTTTGAAATATATACTTTAGAAGAGATTGGCAGAATGATATTGAATCAAAAAAGACATGATAAAATAGAGGTTCTGGAAAGAGTATTTGTAAGGAATTTAGTATTTGATATAATAAATGATGCAATAAATGATGCGAAAGATGGGTCACTCCTTTTCTTTAAGAATATATCGATGGAGACAAAAGAAGCAAAGGAGTCTTTTTTATCAGAATTTGAAGAATATCTAAGATGCACAGGGATAGGAAGATTGCATTCTGAACTTGAGAAGATAGTAAAAAATATGAAAAATCCATTTGCAAGAGAAATTTCGTTAAAATCTATCGAAGGATTTAAGGTACTTGAGGAGGAATTAAAGAAAAGAGTAATCACGCTTGAAGATTGGGCTTTTGAGAAAGGTTCTGATAATTCTAAGAATAATTTGAATTCTAAGAATAATTTGTATATATCCAAATACCATTTGCAATCTGCTGCAATTGACGAGATAAAGAACGTGGTTGAGATTTTCGAAGATGTGGATTGTATATGTGTTTCTAAATTTCCTGTTTTTGATGCCGAGGCTCTTAGATTTTTAATTGTTTTGCATGATGAATTAGTAAAGAACAGAAAGGGAAAAAGGGAATTTGAAATGAGAATCTTTCAAGGCTTGGGGACCTTTGCCAGACTTAAAAAAAGGTTGGAAAGTATAGGTGTATCTTATTTAATTGAAGAGAATAGTGTTGATAAATCTTGGTTATGTCTTGCAAAAGGTGAGGATTATGCAGAAGGATTGAGCGAGTTAGTTGCAGTGCCAGATAGAAGAAGAGAAGTAGAAGAGACCGCAAGAAGGATATACGAATTAATTACAAAATATAAAGTGCACCCATCTGAAATATTGATTGTTGCAAGAGATTGTGGAAGGTATCTTGAATTGGTTAGAGAGATATTTCCATATTATGGAATACCTGTATATGTGCAAACGCGACGACCTTATGCGCATCTTACTGCATATCGTTTTTTGAAATGTACCTTTGATTTAATTGCCTCGATTGAAAAAAAGGAGAAAATATCTTGGTATATGATAACAGATCCGATAAGGCTTGGATTTTGCCTGCCTGGAAAGAATGGTTGGCCCTTATGCGCAAAAGATTTTATCTATCTTGAAGAAGTACTTTCTGCTGCGAATGAGGAAGAAGGTGAGAAAGGGATAGAGGATTGGCTTGGGTATATTCAGAAGAAACTGAAATATGCAAAAACATTTGCAAACACACTAAGCATGTTGAGAGATTTTCTTGAATGGTCAAGAAAAATAGGGAGTGAAAAACCGAAAGATGCAGATGCTATTTGTAAGTTGATAGGAGAGATTCTGAATGCATTTTCAGAGAAAAACTTTGGGTGGGTGCATAAGACCTCAATACCTTTGTTATACAAGAAAGAAAGGTATGATATATCAAATCTGCATCCTACATATTTCTCGAATAAGATAAGAAAAGAAAGAAGTTTGGTAAAGAATTATATTGATAAGGTATTGAAGAGTAGCGGGTGTGAATTAGATTGGTCGGTAGGAGCGCGAGCAATAGGTGAGACATTTGGATTAAAGACATACGGTATTCAGCACGACGACCTATGTGCAGTAAGAATGACCGATATAGGTACCTCATCTTTTTTGGAATCAAAATATCTGTTTATGTTAGGTATGAAAAGCGAAGAATTTCCGAGGGCATTTCCAGAATGTTCTTTTTTACATGTTGATTTAAGAAAAGAGTTGGACAAACCTGCAAAAGGTGATGCAGGATATCTGTATCTAAGAAGTTACTCGAACGACTATGACTCAGAAGTTGACTTGTTTGGATTTTCACTTGAAGGTGCAAAAGGGAAAATATATTTCTTAATGCCATATTTAGATGAGAAGGGACATGTTTCGGCTTGGTCTTCTTTTCTCAGTCCGATATTAAAAAGAGTAAAAGAGATACGTAAACTGCCTGAAGAATGGCTGATTGATATAAAAGAGGTTAAAAAGAGAGACGACTTGAAGGTAATTCCTCCGAGAGAGAGAATGAGATTGTTTTGTTCTTATAGTATGAGGAGTTATCCAAAGGGCAAATTTCCGATAACTAAAGAAGAACTTGAAGAACTTGGATGTTTAATAGATTACCAAGTTTACAGAACTAGAATGGAACCTAGAATAAAGAGGTATCTATCACCGCCAAGAAAGATTGTGGTTAAGGGATATGAAAAATGTTTTGAAATATTGACGCTTGAGGAAATATGCGGAAGTCCATACAGAGCACATGAACTTGATATGCACGCACACTGTCCATTCAAATTTTATTTTTATCAGTATCTGTATGCGAGGTATGGAGATAAGATAGAGAGGGATAATTTTCCATATTATTCGAAAAGGGCGCATTGGCGTTTTGGACGACTTCCGAGACGGCTTGCATATATCCATCCTGCAAAAGATACTTTAGAGAGTTTTAAGAATGTGATAAATAGTTGGAAAGATAGGCAAGAAAAGTTAAAATCGATAAGTTCCAAGGAGTTGCAAAAAGAACTTGAAGGCTTGGTAAGTGAGCAAGAATGTAAAAGGATGCAAAATGAATTTTTATTTGAGAAGAAACTGGTTGAGAGAGAGGAGAAGGATGGGATAGTAAGGGCTTGGAGTTGGATAGATGGAGGAGATAGGATTGAGATTGATAAAAAGAATAGATACGAAGTAATAGTGCCTGCACATAGATTGGATTTTGTAAGTAATGCCTCGATAGACAGATTGTTGGGAAGTGAGAGTAAGGTAAAACTCCTTATAGTATATCTTAATTTTAGCGGACAGATAAAGAAGGTGCATTATTCTAATAAAGCGTATTATAACAAAGACCCGCTTTTGGAATATCGGATACCGATATTGTTAAAGTATTACAAGATGAAGAACGAGAAGAATGCAACAAAAGAGATAGTAGGGGCGATATACGATGAGTTTTATTCTGGTAAAAGGATGGGATATTACAAGGAGGAGACTCTAAATTTTCATAAAGGTAGTGAAGGGTATGAGGAGGAACTTTCACTATGTAGGGATAGATATAAATTGCCAAGAGAGACTCGAATACAACTTTATAATGAAAAGGAATGGGAAAGAATATTCGAAACTTTTGAAAATGCACTTATTCAAAGGGTAGAAAAGATGGCACCCAAGATAAGCGGTATAGCGGAAAAGACAGAATCCAAGCCATCCAAGCCGAATGGAGTGAGTGTAAATGGAGTGAGTGTAGTGTATGAATCTACGCCTACAGAGGAAAGATGTGAAAGGTGTATATACAAAGAATTGTGCCAAATACCAAGAGTGGAGGGCTTTTTGTGTTAGTAGGTTCGGTTGGTGCAAATATTAAGACAGATATTCAGAGAGATATTATAGGAAAAAGGTTAAAGAGATGCAAGAGCCCGGATTTAGTTTCAGACCAGGAGAGAGTTTTTAACGATTATTTTAATTCAAAAGGAAGAGTATGCGTAGATGCAGGCGCAGGGACTGGCAAGACAAAAACGCTAGTTGAAGTGCTTGCAGAAGCGATACTTCGTGAAAGTGAACTTGGATATAATAATCCTTTAGAGCGAATTCTCGTAGTAACGTTTGGAGTAGAAGCGTCTAGGAAAATAAAGAACGACTTGAAAGAAAGATTGTTAGAGCATGAATTAAGTGGAGGATATATCCCAAAAGATATAATGAGGTATATAGAAACAGAATCTTCAATATCAACAATAGACTCGTTACTTAACAGCATATTTAAGGAAATAGCGCCTGCGATAGGAATTTCGCCATCTTTCGAGATTGCTACATATTTTCAAACAGAAGAGATAATCGATGAGGTAATTTCAGAATTAAGAAAAGATGAAAATGTAAGAGGAGACCTTGAATATCTTGATACTATTTATTCAGAATTTTTCAGGAGCGAGTATTCAGATTTTCAGTCTATAAATGAAATGCTAAGAATTGCGCAACAGAAAATGCGAGAGTTCTGTTTGACACGTGAGGAGATGGAAAAAATTATAAGGGGAAATGTTGAGAAAGTTCTTTATTTAGGTAAGAAGCCGCCGTTTACTAGGCAAGATGTAGAATACATAATCAGGGCTACAACCAATGGAAAGTACGGACTATTATGTGAAAAGGACGACGAGAAAAAAATGCTTGAGTACGTGGAAAAAGTTTATAGAGAATTGGAGGAAATTTATGGTAGATTTGCAAAAGTTCTTAGAGAATTTGATAGGATTTACGACGACATTTGCAGAAAGAAAGGTCTTTTTTCATACATAGATATAGCATATAATATATGGAAATTTTCAACGAGTCAAGAGGGTTTATCTTGGAAAAGTTCACTTCAGGATAAGTATGACCATGTTCTTATAGACGAGTTCCAAGACACTTCGTATGCTCAGTTTGAGATTTTAAAATTATTTATCAGAAAAGAGGAACCCTGGAACAAGGTAATGCTTATAGGAGATGTAAAACAGTGTATATACCATTGGAGAAGTGCAGAACCTGAGATTTTTTCTTCTATAATAATGAAACTGATAAAAGGAGAAAACCTTTCAGATTTGAATTTAGATGGTATGAAGTATTATGCATTAAAATCTAATTTCAGAACACATAAAGACCTGATATATTTTTTCAACAGTGTATTTTCTCACATGTTTGCAGATAAATCGACTGGGGCGATATACGAAGAAGTGCCTTATCATCCACTTGAGCCCATGAAAAAGACGGTAACTGTTGAGAATGAATCTGAAAATTCGCCAAGGTTGCATATATTAAAGCTAAGAAATGAAGAGCAAGAGGAGGAAAGAATACAGAACAATGAGGCTTGGATTGAGTTAGAATCAGACGAGATTGCATCTTTTGTAGATGGACTTATTGCAAAGGGTATAAAAGAAGGTGATATTGCGCTAATTTTCAGACGAAAGAAGCATATCCCTGTCTATGTAAGAAAATTGAGAGAAAGGGGAATAAATTGCATATTATTATCAGACAATTCTATTTTTATAGAACCTGAAGTTTCTGTTTTGATTGATTTTCTTGACTGGCTTGGGAATCCCGAATGTAGAGAATCGATAACGAGAATATTGCGTTCGCCATTAGTTGCGATTTCTGACGAGACTTTAAGATTTCTATCGATGAAGAAGTATGTTATTACACTTGCATTAGAGGAATGGGATAGTGCACTTCCTGAAACAGACAAAGTTAGACTTGAGGATATTCTTGGACTAAGAGATGATTTGCGTTGGGATAGGGAGGGGTCTAAGATAGAACTAATCCAGAGGATAATATCGCATAGTGCATTCGATGCGGTAGTGCTGACTTCAAATGATGGTTTACAGGCGTATGCAAACTTGTGGCTTTTTCAAGAGATAGTATCCTCATGGGAAAAAGAGGAGTTGATGCCATATAGAGAATTTATCATGAAATTAAAAGAGTATAGAGAACTTGCGCGAAGAGGAAAAGAGAACGAATATCCGAAAGCAAAGTTAGCGGCAGAGCAGTCGAGAAATGCAGTAAGGATAACTACAGTTCATATGGCGAAGGGCTTGGAATATCCCATATTGATACTTGCAGACACAATAATGAAATGCGAAGATAGTCAGAATCGTGTTTTGGTATTAGATAGGAGTGTTGGGGCGGTCCTTTTGCCTGTTGTAACAAGTATGCAGCCTGCCGAGATGAAGATCAAAGAAATAACTAAAAATAATGATGGAAAAGAAATACCCTGGGTAAGTGGCCATTCGAAAAGTGTAATTTGGGGAACGTACGAACGAGAAAGAGATGGAGTTGTGCCCAAGCCAACCTTGTTCCAGAAAGTTATGTTGAAGAATGTTTCTGAATATTGGAGGATACTGTATGTAGCATTAACGAGAGCAAAGGAACATCTTATAATACCGTCTGGTAGTTTGCGAAGTAGGAATGATAGAGAATACAGTAGTTGGCATAATTATTTAGATATGCATTTGCGAAAAGTAGATAGTAAACGTGGAACGCTTGATTTAGAATGGAACGAGAAGGTAGGAAATCAAGTAATAAAAAGGCGAGAGAAAATTAAAGTAAATGAAAAATTGAGCAATGTTCCATTGTCAAAGCAAGAAAAAATACCATATTCGAATGAAAGAATAGGGAGCAAACCTGAATTTACAGTAGGTTATGAGCAATTTGTGCCTAAGAGACTTACACCATCGACATTTTCAGAGATTATAGATTGTCCAAGAAGGTATCAGTATGGAGTATTATGGCGTATGGACGGCGTGCGTTCTTTGAATATAGTTAGAAAAAATGAGTATTTATCAGAAAAAGAAGAGGAGGAACAGAGATTTGTAGATGAATTTGGAAGTCTTGTGCATGATGCAATTGAGCATAGAGATTTTACAAAAGGGATAGATGAAGATATGTGTCTGAAAAGATGGTTGGACGAGCGCAAAAGTGATATGAAAAACGAAGTTGAGAAAGCGCTCCAAAACTTGGAGAAGTTGGGAATTGGCAAGAAGATAATGGATGCAGCAAAAGCAGGTAGAAAAATAAGAAGAGAAGAGAGGGTTTATTGCCTTATACACGATAAAAATAACAAGCATCCGGCGATAATATTTAGCGGAAGATTCGATTTGCTCTTTCTTGATGAAAATAACGAATGGATAATAGTTGATTTTAAGACAGAGTCAAAGAAAGAAGAAGGGAGTTACAGAGATAACCATTACAAAACGCAGATAGGGGCGTACTGTTGGGCATTGAAAGAGACTGAGAAGATAACTGTATCAAAAGGATGCATTGCATATCTTTATCCTCTCGAGGGAGAGACGATATTTTCCATAAACAACGAAGATTTTAATAAGAAGATAGATTTGATTTGGAACATAAAATTAGATGAAAAAGGGCTTTGTGCATGTCCGAACGATGAAAAGAGTGGACGATGTGCTACTTGTCCTTATAGAAGAAGTAACAATGGACCATGTGAATATGGCTAATTATAAGTTCCGTATATATGCATATTTCATATATACGCTTCAGATGCACTATTCAATAATCATCCAGTAAGAATGGAATGCATTATGCATATTAATTCATTATTCGAAAAATATTACATTCGTAACAATTCTCAAAACCATCTATCTAGACTGCTTTGCCCAGATTCGTTTTTGACTTTCTCAAGCCTTGACAAGGTAGTTTCTACTCTATCTTTTGAAAAATCGTTATCTTTGATAAGAAAATCTCTTAATCCAACAATGTCCGGCTTGGACCATTTAAGTTTAAAATCGTCAGTAACAGAAGGTTTAAGGAATATATCACGTATCTCTTGATAATTTGGAATATCGTATTTTTTTACTTCGATAATTTTTTCTATATTACCAAATTCCTTTACGAGTTTTAGCCCTTTTTTTGGACCAATCCCCTTAATCCCTTCGTTAAAATCCGTGCCTACAAGTATTGCAAGGTCAACGAGCCCTTCTCTACTAATCCCGTTAGTTTCAAGAACGCGTTTTAATTCGATATATTCCGGATGTATATCGACATATGCTTGTTTACCTGGTAACTTCCTTCTTCCCGTGATTGTTAGATTTCGCACGAGAGCAGGCGCACCGAAGAGTAGAGAGTCATAGTCCTGAGAAGCAACAATAGATGCAAAACCTTTTTCAGCCATGTAAGCGGCTTGGGCTTCGCCGTCCGATGGCGCCTGCACATAAGGAATACCCATGAGTTCAAGTAGTCTTTTTGCAGAATTGACCATTTTTTCTGTAAGCCGTGATGTCTGCTGTGCTTTCGATTTCGCATGTTCTATATCCCCTTCCTCGAGTGCACTCTTCCATTCTTCATACGCCTTTTCTTTTACTTCTCTTCTCGATTCGAGAGTTCTTTTCTTCAATTCGTGTGGTTTTCCATCGAAAACATAGATTAATTTCAGCCCATCTTCCATTAGATTGATTGACCTGTAGAACAGCCCTGAAATATGTGATGTGAGTTCCCCTGCTCGATTCATAAGCGGAGTTCCATCGGCTTGGCGAATTATCGCAAGAAACTGATACATCGTATTGTAAGCATCGATAGCAATTGTCTTTCCTTTAAAATCAGCAATCCTTTTTTCTTCTTTTGGAACTATGTCGCCAATATCCAAGCCCATATTAATCCCTCATTAATCCCCTCGATTTGGTCTTACCTCGTTTCGGTTTTATTTTGATTATTTTAGTAAGTAGGTGCGGTGTCTAATAATCCTGATAAATATGTGGTATATTATTATTTATGCAACTCGTATCAAAGTTTCAGAACTTCTTTTGCATATATCTAATATGAATACAGGTGAGCAAAATTTAGGTAGATAATTCCAACGGCACAAAACTTAGCACAATACCTATTTCATTCAGAAAAGTAGATAACCAAGTATCACATACCTAATAATAATGCCCAAGGTTAGGGAAAGGCTAATTGTAAGCGGTCGAGTTCAGCAAGTTGGATATAGAGCCTATGTGAAGCAAATTGCTCGCGCTTTGAAGATAAAAGGCTGGGTAAAGAACTTGCCTGATGGTAATGTAGAGATAGTCTGTGAAGGCGAGAAAGATAAAGTCGAATTATTCAAGAAAAAGATAAATCGACAAGGTCCAGAAGATGATATACTTTCTATAAATGTAACTTCGATTACGGTAGAACCTGCACCTGAGGGAATCGAGTTGAAAATTTTTGATATTGATTATAACATGGAACTAAGCCCATTCGAAAAAGAAGCAACAGAACGAGACGAACTAATGATTTTGGGTGCTGCGCGGATGAGTAATAGATTTGACGTTGGCTTTTCAGATTTAGGAAACAAAATAGATTCAGGCTTTTCTCGGCTTGAGAAAAAAATGGACACCGGCTTCTCTGATTTGGGAAACAAAATAGATTCAGGCTTTTCTCGCCTTGAGAAAAAGATGGACACTGGCTTTTCAGATTTGGGAAACAAAATAGATTCCGGCTTTTCTCGGCTTGAGAAAAAAATGGACACCGGCTTCTCTGATTTGGGAAAGAAAATCGATGATGGTTTCGATAGAACGCATTCTGACTTCAAAGAACTCGATAGAAAATATCATACGGTATCCAAGAGCCTAAAATCGATTGACAACAGATTAGGTGCCCTAGAAGAGGTTTCTAAAAAGTGGCTTGAGTTACAAATTAAGAAGGAGAATGGCAAGAAGGATAGTCGCAGTAAGAAACAACGAAAGAATAAGTAGTTTTATTCTTCGTATAAAGCATATTTTTGTTTTCGAAGAATCCCAGGGATAGTAAACTGATTGTTTTTAACAGATTGTTTTCATTATCTTGAAGCCTTAAGGATAAATAATCTTAAGAATAAATAATCTCAGGACCACATAATTTTTGTCTTGGAGAGTCAAATTACATTAAAATGCCATCGAGACTTTTAATCCAAAATTACCAAGTATCGCATACGAAGATATAAGATATGCAAAAATCACTCCCGAATTAAGGAGTGGTAAACCTGCCTGCGGTTTTCCCTTTAGCACAAAATACATCAACAATAAGAAGCCACAGAAACCGCCGAATAATGTAGCGAGCGCAACTAAAAATGCAGAATTTACCAAGCCGTAAATCTCATATTTCGGTAGAAATGTGTATGCAGATACCACGAGGATACCAGGGACTACTATATCTCCAAGCCCCATAAACATCGCATCTCTCTCTTCCTCGTCTTCGAGTTGTTTCTTAAGGCTCTTCTGTTTCATAAATGAATATTTAGTTGTTTTGGGCACTACTAGCAGCACAGGCAATCTCTGCTCCATAACATTATCAGCAAGCGCTACCATGTGTTTTGTCTTATATACTGCTATAGCATCGTACAAGGCAAGTATCGATAGAAGAAGCATCACAGGAAATATCCCTAGAGAAATACCGAATATCGCAACTGCCCCTGCTGAGACTAATATACCAACCGCATCCACTATATACCATTCGGGATATTTCAATAATGCATAAACTAACGCCCCTGCAATTGCAAGCGCAGGAATTCCTGCTATTGGTATTCCACAACTTCCATCGTCTGTAACTATCCAGAGATCCGTTATCAAAGTAAAAAAAGGATAAAGAACATATGCTATTGTTATTCCCACGGAGCCGAGAATAATAAATTTTATCAACTTTGCCTTACCCATCTTGGCAATAAACAATATTATCGCTGTAAAAAGGAGCGTAATACCTATGTAAATCAACGGATTTACCGCTGATTCCGTATCTTCTCCAAATGCTCTATATGATGGAGGTAATATCGCAGCAGCAGCCATACCCAAAAGTATCGAGGTTACAAAAACTATACCCATCGCAACTATCGGCGAATATTCTTTCTTCCAAGCCAAGGTCGTTACCTCTTCCATTATTCTCTCTGGACCTTTGCAAACGCAGTGTTCCCCGATATCTTTTCAATCAATACCTTTACGATATTCCCTTTTGTTGTCCCAGGAACGTAGATTATATACTTGTCTCTTCTTGCAATACCATCTCCTCTTTTTGAAACATCTTCTATCATCACTTCGTAAACGCTCCCTTCTTTCAATGTAGATAAGGGTTCTTCTTTTTTCAAGGTCTTATGCACTGTTACAGGTCTATGAGCGCCGCATGCTTCACATACTAATATAGATGTGCGACCATCTTTTATTATCTTAGTATCGGGTCTATGACATTCGGAACATATCACATAAGTTGCTACAAAACTGTTTATCCTATCTTCAAGCGCTTTCGTAGCAACTCTTCCTCTAAATATCAACCTCTTTCCATCGACATCTCCTGCGGTACCAAGTTCACGCAACAAATATGCCATGACCGTCGTAGGGTCGCGCCTTATCTTATCCACAACATCCCCAAAATTCCTAAATACTGTTGTCTTTCCTTCATAAAGTACATCGAGTTCAGGTAGAACAAATCTCTCATGCGTTTCAGTCGATTTTGGTAACTTAGCTCTCACTCTTGCTAGTAGGCTTGGATAGTCTAAAAACGCATTTTTTACATCTACTGTGTTTTCTGCCATTACCCCATCACCTTATACGATACTTCTGTATCGCAATTACTATTATAAAAAGATTGTTGGTGCTCTTTCCGACGAGGTTACAAATTTTCTCTCTTTTATATCATGCTCTTTATCTTTGCAATGCATTCTTTGAACCTCATTTTTGCATTATTTGAATGAAATGTAGATGCAGGATGATAACATATTAACGCCATATATCTCCTTCCTTTAACTTCTATCTCTTCTACCTTCCCATACTCCTCGTCTATTTTTACTTCTCTCTGAAGTATAGATTCTGCAGCAGTCTTACCAAGAAGAACAAGTATCCTAGGTCTTACATGCGCTATCTCGTCTAACAAATCAGGTAACCAATATCTTATCTCTTCTTTTGTAGGTTTTCTATTTCCAGGCGGTCTAATTTTTACCACATTCGAAACATATACTTCTTCTCTTGAAATACCATTTCTCATAAGTTCCATGTCCAAAACACGCCCTGCCCTACCTACAAAGGGTTTACCTTTTCTCTCCTCTTCTGCTCCGGGCGCTTCGCCTATCAGAAATATCTCTGCTTCTTCATTTCCATAACCTCTTACTATTCTCTTATCCATATCATTCTCATATTTCTTAGTCATATTTCCACATTATTCTACATTATATCTACATTATATTTTCCCTATTATGCCTCCCTACGATTTTCAAGAAAATTTTTTGAAAATGACACAACATTTAACGACTTTTCTACAAGTCTTATTCTTATTTTCGCACCACGTCCAAAATGATATTCATCATAAGAATCAGGCACTACAAATCCTCTGTGCATGTCAGATTCTATTATTAATTCTTTGTCTTTTTTCAATATCCCTTTTACATATTTTGCATTCATAGGCTCGCGAACCACAAAACCAAATTCATCCTCTTTCATTCTTATTTCTTTTCTTAACACATTTTTTGCCCACCCTGAATAACCTGCAGATGTAAATACTATTATCCCAGAACTTGTTTGATAGTCTTTTTTTCCATTATATCTTATGAAATACTTAGATGGATAATACGCAACTGTATTTGATATTAGCAAATCATTAAGCGCTAGGTCTGTATTTATTATGTTCCTGCTCTGTGTGTGGATTGTCGCCAATAACCTGGGAAGAGAATGTAGATAGTAACCTTCTCCACTCTTGCTCGTAAGTATCAGTTCCAAATCCTTTTTTATATTCTTTAAATCTGATTTCAGATAGAATCCTACGCTCTTTTCTGTGTCTGTATTTACACCTATCACAGGCGTCTTGTCTGTAATCAAATGTGATGTCGATAAAAAAGTTCCGTCTCCTCCTGCAACCAATATTAAATCCAAGCCGTGAAGTTCCGCAATATTCATCTTCTCTCGAGACATCCATCTTATCTCAACATCTACTCCTTCTTTTCTCAACTTATCTTTTACAGAATGTATCTTTCTTGACAACGCATATATCGAATTGTCTAACTTCGCATCGCCTGACTTGTAAACAACTGTAACTCTCTTTTTCATACCCTTTTACGAAAAGACTTACTTTTTATCAACCTTTCGATTTAACTTTCCAAAACAAGAAAAGAAATATTAAATATCAAAAACTATTCAATCTCGTGTTCAAAAACTTAACATTTCAGATTTTATCGTCAGAATCTCCTCCGCCTGTATGTTCTTTTTTACTTAGTTTCATTCCTGCACTTGTATTTTCTCTTCTTGCGATTTGGATTTTTGCAGACTCAAAGCGAAAAACATACCCTCATGGCGTTAAGTTTGCTCTGCTTTCATTAATTACAATCATACCTCTTGTGTTAATGATTTTTGCTAACGTTACTCTATTCTTCATCGCAGCCTTCCTTACATTAGCGCTACCCTTTCTCATAGGTGGAATATACCAGAAACTCTCTGATGATTATGTTAAATTGCTCTGGCGTGATAAATTTGCATCAGGAAAATTAGATTCTGATGTTCCTACTCCCACGCCTGCTAAAGGTTTTGAGAAATCTGATAAACTTCCACCTGGTGATTTGCCTTTATTCTCTGTCCCTCCTCGTGTAAATATCCAACTTCTTCCTTTTAATATATCTACCACATTTACAATCTCAGACGAATTTGGTAACGAATACGCTCGCATAGCAGGGAAAATCTTTGCTCTTAATCCCACATATAATATCTACGACGCTTATGGCAACGAGATAGGTTCTATCGTAGGGAGACTCTTCTCTTTTAGACCTGCCTTCGACATATTTTATGCAGGCATAGGTTACGTGGCAACCGTTAAAGGAAAGGTTGTCTCCATACGTCCTGAATATTGGATTGAAAACCCAGCAGGGGATGTCATATTTCGTTGTTTCGGCGATATACTCTCGCTCGAATTTAAAATAGTTGACAAAAATTCTCAACCTATTGCTGTGGTTACTAGACTCTTTCCCTCTCTTATTCGCACATATAATGTTATCCTCATGCCAGGGTCGGACCCAAGCCTCATCATACCATTGATAATTGTAATCGGTGCAGAAAGACACACTACTAAGGCATATACCTAACTTGCTCTCTAACTAAACAAATTGGCAAAAGAGCAAACTATATTATCCCCCAGTGCGTTTACGAATGGGGAATTGATTATGCCCAAAGCAAAACCAAAGGCCAAGAAAACAGCCAAGCCAAAGGCTAAAAAGCCTGTTAAGAAGCCGGCAAAGAAGGCTGTAAAAAAGACTCTCCCAAAGAAAAAAATTAAGGTGACCGAAGAAGAGTAAGGTTACTATTTCTTTTATTTATTTTTATTTTTATTTTGCCATCTCATAGAAAATGTTCTATTTAGAAAAACTGTAGAAAAGCATCATGCTAATTTGCTTTGACTCTTTTGGGTTTTTTCAATTAATAACAAAATCATTCGAGATAGTTTTTCGTGCGCTACAGCAATATATAGGAATTAACAGATATGAAAACACATTAAAACAAAAATAAAGATTAAAGAAAATTAGAGTTGGATTTGGATGCCCAACTTGTCAGTCAGTTCTTTGTATCTGTTGCGGATTGTCACCTCTGTTACGCCTGCAATGTCTGCTACTTCACGCTGGGTTCTGCGTTCGTTGCATAGGATACTTGCAATGTATATTGCTGCAGCTGCAACCCCTGTAGGACCTCTTCCTGAAGTGAGTTCTTTTGCATCTGCCTGCTTTAGTATCTCCGCAGTCTTTGTTTGCACTTCGCCAGAAAGTTTCAATTCCGAACAGAACCTTGAAATATAATTCTGTGGGCTCGTCGGCATTAGTTTCAACTTCAACTCTCTTGTCATGAATCTGTAGGTTCTTCCAATCTCTTTTCTTCCGACACGAGAAGTAGATGCAATTTCGTCAAGTGTTCTTGGAACATCGCATTGTCTGCATGCACCGTAAATAGAGGCTGCCACTACGCCTTCTATACTTCTTCCACGAATCAGATTCTTGTTTACTGCTTTTCTGTAAATCATCGCGGCTGTTTCGCGCACATTCCTTGGTAGTCCCATACCCCCTGCCATCCTATCAAGTTCTGAAAGTGCAAATGCTAGGTTTCGCTCTGTTGCATTCGAAACCCTAATTCTCCTCTGCCACTTTCTCAACCTGTAAAGTTGCGCTCTATTTCTTGTGGGGATGCTCTTGCCGTAAGAATCTTTGTTCTTCCAACCAATCTCTGTCGAAAGCCCTTTGTCATGTATGGTATATGTCATGGGGGCACCTGTTCTTGCACGCTTTTCACCCTGCTCAACATCGAATGCCCTCCATTCAGGTCCTTGGTCTATGAATTGCTCATCAAGTACCAAGCCGCATTCTTCACATACAAGTTCTCCACGTTCATAGTCTCTTACAAGGTGCCCGGAATTACACTCGGGGCATCTCGTTATTTCGTCCACTTCTTCTTCTTTCTTTTTTTGGTTTGCTGGCATTTTTTTTCCTCCTTTTTACTTCATCATTTATATTTATTTTGATTCTGTTTCACAAATAAATCTCTTCATTTTCCAGTTTTTTTCTTGTTAGGGAATGATTTTGAGGGATACCATTTTTGTACATTCTGTTCTCCTTTTTTCTTTCTTGGTATTTCACCTTTTTTTGGCGTCCATGTACGAGTTTTGATTTCTTGAATTTGTTTTTTATCTTCGTATTCAAAAACATCCTGTCTATCTATGTTTTCAGTTATCTTTTTATAAGGTTTAATTACTATGTATGGGCTCTTTACTGGACAAATTACACCTGTGATTTTACCCACTTGCCCCATAGTGGGAATTGATACTTTTGTTCCAAGCCGAATTGGTATGGTAGATTTTGCTTTCTCAAGGTAATCATGATTAAGTTTGGCAATGATATTCCCAGATTGGGAAATGTGTTTTATTTTCCCTAATAACT
>Ga0078972_1003116_pt1 | contig 50980 bp, 75 predicted proteins | sample YelNatPaOPGAMG01_FD_67568 | JGI IMG/M metagenome (GOLD analysis project Ga0078972, IMG submission 67568) | Hot spring thermophilic microbial communities from Obsidian Pool, Yellowstone National Park, USA - OP-RAMG-01 (SPADES assembly) (version 2) | ecosystem: Environmental > Aquatic > Thermal...
ACTGGCAGGCCGAGCGGCAGGCCAGGCGTTTGGGCCAACGTCACGCCGCCCTCATAGGTGCCGTTGTTCGCGGACCCGGACGTGCCCACGTTGGTCGCCGTCGTGCCGCTCGTCTCTTGAAGCGGGTAGTATAGCACCGGGTTGAGGGCTTGGACCGCCGCTTGATAAGAGCCGGGAAGCATGTTGAAACCATCGCTATAGAGTTGGGCGGCCTGACTGGGAGTGAGGGCGGCGGTGACGATGGCGACGTGAGCAAGGGGCCCCGAGAACCACACAGACCCCGTGCCCCAGCATTGAGATCGCGTTTGACCGATCCACAGGGGCTGACCGGCAATATTGGGGGTGTTCGAGAGGGTGAATGGCTGGGTTTGCCAAGACGACCACGAACCGCCGTTCCAGATGTAGCCGCCCGGGAGCTGGCCATCAATGGACAACAGGACGGTTTTGCCGGATAGGCTCACTATCGCCAGGTGCCATGCGTCGTCCGCCAAGAACTTAGGGATGTAAACGTCGTTGCTCCAGTTGCTCCAGTAGATGCCGGGGTTGTTCACGGGCGGACTCCCCCCGACGCCGCCGGGCTGCGTCAGGGATAGACTAAAAGCCTCTTCGTTATTGCCATCAGTTCCGGCGTCGAAGAACCCCTGTTGGCCAGCGTTGGCCGTTCGGAACCAGATGAGGACGGATACCGTGTTGTCGCCCGAAATCCAGGAGTTTGGGCCGACGACATATCCATTGCTCCCGTTGAACAGCGGCGCCACGCCGCCATCGACGTAACACAGGTAGTCCCCGGAGGGGCCCATCGGCCCGTTCGGTCCCGCGGGCCCGGTCGGCCCCGGCGGCCCCGCGTGTCCCAGCCAGACAGCCACCGATCTCGCCTCCTTACGCGGGGGCCACCGTGGCGGTGCCCAAGGTCGCGTTGGTCGCCGTCAGCAGCACGTACCACGAGGCGGGGACGTACACGGTCACGGGGCGAATGCTCCCGGCGACCGCCCCTGCCGGCACGCTTTCCCACGTCGATTGCGTCGGGGTGCTCGTAGCCCCGACACCCACCGCGAGGGTGGCCGCCGCTGTGGACGTGGGGCTGTACGTCACGGGCGCCGTCACCACGACATCGGCCCCGGCCGTGTTTTGCCAGGCCGTCCCGCTGGTGAGGGTCGCGGTCGTCGGGGCAGGCGGATTGCTGACCACAACTGGCAGGCCGGGCGGGATGCCAGGCGTTTGGGCCAACGTCACGCCGCCCTCATAGGTGCCGTTGTTCGCGGACCCGGACGTGCCCACGTTGGTCGCCGTCGTGCCGCTCGTCTCTTGGAGGGGATAGTACACGGTCGGCGACAAACTGCTGACATAGTTTTGGTAGTCGGCGGGCGTCATGCTGAGGCCGTTCTGATAGAGCGCCGTCATTTGGGCGGTGGTCAAGGCGGTCCCGGACCAGTATGCGACATGGGCCAACATGCCGGGCCAATACTGCCCCACCCAGGCCGGGTTGAGGCCAATGCCCATGCTGTGGGCCGGCACCTGCAGGGTGCCGCCGGCGCCTTGGCTGGCGACGGCGGTGTTGTTGACGTAGAACGTCTGGGTGCTCCCGTTCCACCACCCGATGAGGCAATACCACTGGCCAGGCGATAGGGTGGGGCCCGTGACCTCATGCGGGTTGCCGCTGTTGGTGCCGATGTCAAACTGGACTTGCGAATTGGTGGAGATCCAGCCAATCTGCCAGCCGTTGCCGGTGTTGTCCGTGTGGCCGGCCCCCACCACGCGGGGATAGTTGGAAATCCCCCCGTCCAGGTACGCCCATACCATCAACGTGAGACTGGTGACCGCGCTCGGAATGTAGGGCGTGGACACCCACCCGGTGCTCCCGTTGAACAGCGGCGCCACGCCGCCGTTGATATGCCCCAGGGGATTGCCGGGCGGCCCCATCGGCCCCGTCGGTCCCGCGGGCCCCGTCGGGCCCGGTGGGCCGCCGCCCGGCCCGATCCACGTCGCGATGCTCACAGTCGGTTGGCCTCCCTACACAATCAGGGCGCCCGCGTAGACCTGGTTCGCGGTGCCCGCGGTCACGACGACGGTGACCGTGGATCCCGCGACCACGCTGATCACGGCGAGCGTGCCCGCATAGGATCCCACGGCCTCGGCGGTGCTGCCGACCAACGTGAGGCTTTGCGCCCCGGTCGCGTCGGTGTAGTTGACCGTGATGGCCACGGTCGTGGTGGCCGTCACGACCCGAAAATAGGCCCCCACGCCTAGGAGGCCCGCCGTCGGCGCGGTGTACGTCAAAATCGTCTGGCCGGCCGTGGTAGTAATCAGAATTTCGTTGGCTTCGGCCGAGGGTCCGCCTCCGCCTCCAAGCGCCGGGTCTCTAAAAATAGCCGAAGACCCTGTGCTGATCATGAAGGCTTCCCCCACGCATAAAGCCGAAACGTCGTCTGAGCCGTGGCGCCGTTTTGATAGACGAGACGCGCCCAGAGGCCGACCACGGCCACGTCAAACCCCCCGTCGGTTCCGCCGCCGGTATACGTGATGACAGATGCCACGTCCCAATTTTGCCCGTCCTGGCTCTGTTGCACCTGCAGGGTTCCACTCTGATCCGAGTACACGCTCCCGACGATGTGGGCGAACGGGCCAACCGCGATGGCACTCGCCGTCTGGTAGGTGCTATTCGCCGCGAGAGCAGTCGTCGTGTGATCAATCGGCGTCAGCTGTCCCGCCGAAGACCAGGCGGGCGCACTGACAAACTGCTGGATTTGGGTCGTCGTCAGGTTGGAGGAGATGACCCCGGGGATGGCGATGCTGGTCGTTCCCGAGATCCCGGACGGCACGGTGACGGACGCCTGATTAATGGCGCCGACCTGGATCACAGCCGGGCTCTGGACGTTCACCGTCGCCCCGCTTAAACTCCCGACCGAAAACGTGAGGGGCGCTTGCCAGGTGACCGTACTATTCTGGACCGATTGCGTCACCGTGATAGAACTCGGGCTGGCCGAACCGCCGGTGCCATGATCCGTAAACTGAGCACTGTTCGCGACGGCACCAGAGAGGTCCACCGTATCGCTATAAAGGTAAAAACTCGACTGCGTGGCGGACCGTAACCGGATCCCCGAGGGAGGGGTCAACGCGGCCACCAGTCCAGGAGCCGACGAGCTGCCGGTGGTGGGTCGGAACGGGCCAATGGAAAAGCCATTAAAGTAGGTGGGCCCGGGGCCCGAATTAATTTGCAGCGTATGGGAGCCAATGGATATATCAATGGTCGTCGAATTGCCGGAGGTGACCTCGTTGACCACGCCCCCGTCCAATTGCCAGAACCACGGGGTGCCGCAATTGGGCGACAGGACCAGCGTGCCCGCGGTCCCGGCTTGGAGATAGATAGTCGCAGAATTCGGATAGCCGCCAAAGTTGGGCGTCCACGTCGCATTCGGGGTTCCGGCGTTAAAAAACGTGCCGGATGTCAAACCGCCCCCAGCTGTCGGCACGCACCCGCCAGCAGCATTTTGCGAGCTGATGCCACAGTCGATGAGGTCGCCGGATACGATGACCGAATCCCCTTCGGTCAGCGACACGTTACATCCCATCATGGACCCGCCGATCCGGATGATGGTGGTCATCCCCGTGCCGTTCCCGGCGATGGTGATGGTGTTGTTCGCGAAGACCCCGGCCACGTCGAGAATAAAGCCCACGTTATCCGGGTTGTTAATCGTATTGTTGCCACTCGTCGGGACGTTGCCGCCCTGAAAGTTGGTGGCCCCGTTGGCCCCGAGTCCGTTCACCGCACCACTCGGTGTGTCCAGGATGATAATCGGCGTCCCGGGCGTCGGAGCCTGCGGCAACGGCGTCTTTAAGGTGATTTGAGCCGCCGGTGCGACAGCCACATTGACGATGGTTCGCACACACAACGCGCCCTGGACCAACACCTCGGCCCATGACCCGATAAGCGCGGACGCGACATCCGGGGTGATATTGGCTGCCCCGCCGCTAGGGTTTTGAAGAACGACGGGCAAGATGGTGTCCGTCGCCCCGGGCCCGACGGCCCAGTTATTGAGCAACACGCGGCGCGTGTGCTGGCTCGCCACATGCTGCTGGTTCAGCAGTTGTCTAGGCATCGGTCACCTCGCACTGTTCCTGGTTCACCCCACGCCAGACGCCCGCCCCCCGCATCCAGCCGGGCGCGGTCAGGAGCGCGCACCGCGGCGACCCGTCCCGGGTGAGCCGGAACCGGCGGCGGCCTGCCTCGCGGTCCCACCACAGTTCGACGCCGTGCTTCGCGCACTGGTAGTGCTCCATCAGCGAATCCCCGCCTTCAGGCCGTGGCCCGTCCGCCAGGCCGTGACCACCTCTTGGAGGGCGGCCAGGTTTTGTTGCAGGATGGGCTGAATCACCTCTTGGTAGTAGTTGGCGTCGCAGGTCAAGACCTGGAGCACCAGGTTGACCAAGCTGTCGTAGGCGCTGGCGTTCACGACGGTCAACGTCACCCCGCTCAGCACCACCCATTGGTCGCCCGGCGTCAGCGTGGCCGTGTCGTTCAAGGCGTAGGTGACCCCCAGGCCGCCGATCGGGTTATTGTCCACCAGCAGATCCACGGTGATGGCATCGTCGTAATAGGACGCCGACAGTTGGATGGGCTGGCCGATGATCCAGGCGCGGCCGAGGGGCACCGGCTGCTCCACGGTGGTCGTCTGGCCCGCGAGGGCGTTGACGCTCACCGTCAAATCGCGGGTGCGCGTGGTGACCCCGCCCCGGCTCAGGACCGCCACCAGCAGCTCGGGGGCCAGGACGTTGGGCAATCCGGCGCTCATTGGCTGAGCCCCAGCAACTTTTGCAACGCCGGCGTCAGTTGATACCGGCTGAGATGCACCCGCACCGGGACCAGGCCCGGCCCCTGCGTCGCCACCACCTGGAAGGTCTTCACAATCGGGATCCAGAGGTCCCACGGCGCATCATCGGCCTGCTGGAACGCGGCCCCGTTCACGGAAAAATAGTCGAGGTGGTTGTCCCGCGACACGGTGACCACACAGGTCGGCGCCCCTTCCAGGGCCAGCGCGTCCAGCACCCACACCTCGTTGGCCGGCACCGTGCCAGTAATGACGCCGCCCCCCGTCGTGGACGAGGCGTCCAAGAGCCAACTGCCGCTCACGGCGGGGTCACTGAGCCGCGCCGGGTCCCAGGTGTTGATCCGCGCCACCTCCAAGGGCGGCGGGGGCGTGTAGTTGGGCGCGTGGATGATGTCGAGGGCCAGGTTGAGGTTAAAGTTGTTAATCGCCGCCCCGGAACTGTTTTGGATGGTCACCTGGAGACTTTGCCGCGCATCGAGCCGGACGGGCATCGCCCGGAGCCCGGCCGGCCAGCCGGCGGTGTAATTCGCCCCCGCGGCCTGCACGGTGGCGTCCGTCGTCACCTGGACCTGCACGCCGCTCGCCTGGGTCGCTGCCATCGCCCGAATCCGTAGCAGTTTGTCGCCGCCCACGGTGCCCCACCCGGACAACGACAACGCCTGCGTGGGGCCCGGGTTCAAGGTGCCCGGACCCCACGTCAGCCAGAAGCGTTCGGTGGCATAGACGGCGCTGTTGATGGTGGCGGAATCAATGCCGAACGCCACGGGTTACCCTCCTCGCCCGCGGCGCCGGTTCAAGCCGGGTTAATTCCGCCGACGGGCACGTAATCAATCGCAATCAGGCTACCACTCGGCGGCGCGGTTGCGAAGGTCAACGTGGCGCTCGGAGCGCCGGGTGTGCCCGCAAACTGGACCTGCCCGGCGGCCGGGGTCCCCGCGACCACCGCGTAGTTGGACACCACCGCATTGGTCCCGGGTTCCACCACGGACACGGCCGTGACCAGGACGGCCGGCGTCGGCAACGTGGCCGCCGTCGTCCCGTTCGCGATGACAAACGCGGCGCTGGTGGGGATGGTCGGCTGAATGTTGGGCATCCCTTATCCCTCCTTTACTGGGCCGCGTTGGTGAGCATGATGACGACGCCGCCGTAGGCCGTTTCGTCGGTGCCCGCGGCAATCGTCTGGCCGCCCTGCGGCAGAATGAACGGGGCCACGGTCTCCTTGTAGATGACCTCGTACCCTTCGTGGCTCGGCTCCCAGGCGTGCCAGCTCGGCATCGCGTAATAGAGCCCCGCGTCGGGCCGGTTCGGCTGCACCAAGCCAAACGGAATCGGGTTGTCGCCATAGCTCAGCGGCTGACCAAAGGACGTGTCCAGGGGCTCAATTTCGTTATTGCCCCAGTAGAGACCCCAGTAGCCCGCCCCCTGGCCCGGACGCCGGCCAAACTCCATCAGCACGAACGCCGCGTCCACCTTGGAGTAGTCCCAGCCGATGTCCTGGTTTTGCGCCACGTTCTGCTGCGTGCCGCCCAGGGATTGAATCGTGCTGAGGACGTAAGGGATGGTCCCCGAGACCGGTTGCGCGTTGACGGCGTAGCGGAAGCTCCGTTGCACGGTCACGGCGCCCTGCTGCACGCCGCCGGGCAAGGCCCGCCAGCCCTTGAGCGTAAACGCGGGCGGCGAGAACGTCCCCTTGAACGCCGCCAGCCCGCGCCGGATGCGGCGCGGCGAGGTGGCGAAAATGTCGTTCCGCCAGTCGAGCTGCGCGGCCACTTGGGACAGCAAGCCCTCGTCGTACACATCGCCGAAAATCTGCACCCGGGGCGGCACGGCCCACGCGGACGCCGTAAAGCCCGCCGCCGAGTAGAACATCAGTTGGAGGGTGTCGGTCACCTTCCAGCCCGTGTAGCGGATCGGCATATTGGCCGGAAAATGGACCGCCACCGCCGGATTCCGCAAGCGCACCGTCGCGGCCTCGTTGGCCGCCCGGAGCAACGACGCCCCGAGCTTGACCACCTTCTGCCCCACCGTCTGCTCCCGGCGCGGGAACATCAGGCCCTGCACCGACATGTCGGCGTAGAACCAGGACGAGTACGGTTGCCCGTCAATCACCGGGTAAAACGACAGGTCCGGCGGCGTGACGCCCGCCGCTGGCACTCCGGGGTGAATCCGCAACAGCAAGGCATCCCAGACGATGCCGTTGTTCGGCGTCGTGCTGCCAATAGAGTTCGGGGTCACACTGATCACACTGTTGCCGGTCGTGCTGCCCGCTGTGGGCGCCAGCACCGGCGCCTCCGCCTGCAACGCGGTGATGGTCCAGTCCGCCAAGAGCCGACCGGACCCGCGGTTGACAGCCATGTGCCTTCCTCCTTACGCGGTCCTCTGCCGCAGGATGGGATCTTAACCTACCGTAAAGCCATCGCCAGCGCCCACGGTGACGGCGGAGCTGCTGGTAGTGGTGCCGCTCCCGGCGGCACTGGACCCGCTGGTCCCTCCGCTTCCGGAGCCGCTGCCGCTCCCGCTGCCGCTCCCGCTGCCGCTCCCGCTGCCGCCGTTGACGGGGTTGGCCTTGCTGGTCCCCTTCATCAGGTTGGCGTCGAGTTGGGCCATCGCCCGCCGCGCGGCAATCGACACCGCCCCAAGGATGAAGCCGTCGCCGACCTCATGGGCCGCCGGTTCCCGTCCCCAATGGCCGACCGCTTCCAAGCCCAGGCCAATCCCGGCGCTGATGAAGGCTGTCATCCAGTCCACCTTCACCGGGTTGTCGTTCACCCGGTCGCGGGCGGCGATGTCCGCCGCGTTGACGGCGGCGACCACCAGAGAGTCCGCGATGAGTTCCTGCGTCGCTGGGTGGAAGCCGCCCCGCCCCATAGCCATGCTGTTGCCTCCCTTCGGCATATGCCCTCAGTGTACCGCGTCCCTTTGACGGGGTGCGGCGCTTCCCCGACTACACGACGTGGCTCCCCAAGCTCCCCGTTAAGCGGAGGCCCGCATAGGTCACCGCGCCGCCAAACATGCCATAGCCAATGTTCCGCAGCTCCCCGGTGCCCTCCATCGCCATCAGCCCGCCGAGGAACGCCGCTACCAGGTCCCAGACCATATCGGTGGGAAACGACTGGGCCCCGACGAAAAAGGTCGTCACCAACGCCGCGCCGCCCGCCGGGGCCAAGTCGATAATCCGCCCAGCGGCTCCTTGGCCCGGCTCCACGAACACGTAGGACCGCCGGGACGGCCGGGTATCGCGGCGCCCCGCGGCGAGGGCCGCCCGGCTGCCGGCGCTACTCTCGCGGGCTTCGCTCTTGCGCCGTTCCCGTTGCTCCGCTTCCCAGGCCCGCCGCTCCTCCCGCATCCAGGCTTCACGGGCCCGGCGGGCTTCGCGGTCGGCGGCCTCCGCTTCGCGGCGGTACTCCACGACCGTTTCTTCGAGCGCCTGCCGATCGGCCCGGGTCCCGCGCTCCTCGCCGGCCTTCATTTGGGCCAAGGTCGCCGCGGCCTGGGTGTAGCGCCGGTGGGCCTCCGCGGCCTTGTGCTCCGCCTCCCGGACCCAGATGGGTTCGCGGCCCTCGTCGGCCGCTTGAGATCGCCGCGCCATCCGCTACGCCTCCAGTTCCTCCACGTCTTCCTTGGTCCACACGGCCCGCTTCAGCACGGCGGGGGTCACCACGACGATACCGGCCCCCAGCGCCACCCAGCCCCAGTGACCTAGGAGCCACGCCCAGACGGACGCCCCGCTTGTCGTCGGGGTGGGGATCGTGCGGGTGACCTGATACGGGCTGCTCCGCAGGGCAAAGTAGAGAGCCACCGCCAAGGCGATGATGATGCCAATCAAAATGAAAATGTAGACCTGGCCCTTGACCCAGCGCAGCACCAGCGTCCCGGTGCTGTCGTCCCCGGTGGCGAGGGTGGTGGCGCCGGGCCAGAGCGGCGGGCGCTCGCCGGTGCTCGGATCCACGATTTGACCCGCCTGCCACTTGGCGTTGATTTGGCTCGCGTAAAACTGCGCCCCAATGCCGATGTTGGGGAGGGTCAACTGCATCAAGCTGCCCTCCGGGGCGTCCATTTCCGCCTGTTGGACCGCCGGGTTCAGGATCCAATTATCGATGCTCCCGCTGATCAGCGGCCCATCCGTCACGAAGCTGGCTACGACGACCGACCCCACGCGCCGCCTCCTCTTCTTGAGCCTACCACGCGCTCAGCCTTGGCGGACGGTTTGCAGGGTTTTGAGCGTGAGCACATGAAACGCTTGAAACAGGGCCGGGTCTTGCAGCCGCCGGCCGTGGTCCCGGCACGCCGGGTCCGCCGCGAACTGGCGGATGATGGTCCACGAATCCTGGCGCGTCCACTCGGTCCCGACACGCCCGGCCATGGCCCGCGCCATCGTCCGTTGCCATGGGGACGCCGTAGCCCACAGCTGTTGCAGGCGGGGGCCGCCGCTCCGCACTTCGGCCGCCAACTCGTCCGGGGTCAAGTGCTCGGTCTTCACCCAGGCGGCCAGTTGGCGGGCCGCCATTTGGAGGGTGAAGAGTTTCGACGGATCCTCAACGGCCATCGTCAATCACCACCGCCCCCGTCGCGGGCCCGTCCGCCGGCCTGGCCTCCACGGGTTCAAACGGGAGCGGGTCGGGGGGTGGGGGCGGCGTGTCGCTGAGGCCGGAGGCTTCCGCTCGCCGACCGCTCCACATCGTATACACGCGCTCGGCCAAGGACAGCGCCCGGTCCGCCAGCCCCTTCACGTCGTCGCGGGACAGGCTGGCGTCGTCCTGCTCCATCTCCCGGATGGCCCGCTGCACTTTGGCCCCCAGCATGTCGAGCTGCAAGTCCATCCAGGCTTTTTCGAAGGAGCGGCGGGGATCCTCGTCCCGGGCGGCCGGGCGCCCGCTCAGTTGGACCAGGGATTCGACCTCGTTGCTGAGGCGCGTGACCAGCGGCTGCAAGAGCTTGGTCCCGAGTTCGTGTTCGAGCGTGGGCGGCGCGTTCCGCAGTTTCTCCATCTCGGTCCGGGCCTGGTCGGCCTGGCGTTTCAGCGCCTCCACCAAGTCGTCATACGCCTTCGTCACTCGGCCCAACGCATCTTTGGCCTGTTCCGTCAGCCGGGTCGCTTGGGCCTCATATTGCCGTTCGAGGGTTTCGCGCAAGACCTTCACCAGCTCATCGGCATGCTGATAGCCGCGGTCATAGGCCGCCCACTGGCGATCTTCGGTGGACCCCACCCGCTCGGTGAGGGTCCGCACTTGGTTCCCCAGCACTTCCGTGACCTGCGACATGATCTGCGCCGTCTTTTCCAGGCTCGGGTCGCCCGCGGGCCGGTCCGCGTCGGGATGAATCACCTCGCGCAGGGCCGAGGTCGCGGTCCGCAATTCGGCTTGTTCGCGCAGACTTTGGATCGTGCGGGCCACCTCCGTTTTCACCGGGTCCGCAGGGGGGGCGTCGGGCGGCGGCAACAAGTCTTTGAACCCCACTAAGCCGCGACGCGGCATCGGCTACGCCTCCTCACTCTCATCGTCCGGCCCCAGCGCACTGATGCTGCCGATGAGGGCGGCCAGGTCCGCTGGGGGCAAGCGGTTCTGCAAGTGGGCATGCAAGGCTTCGATGATGGCTTGGCGCACCTGGCGCAATTGGTCCCGGTACTGCGCCTGCGCGTCGGTGGCCAGACGCAACCGCACCCAGGACGGGAGCGAATAGATGAACGCCTCGGCCCAGTCATACTGGCGGCGGTCCAGCGGCCGGTCGTCGTCGTCCAGCACATCCCGCGCCACCACGTCCTTGAGGTACCACCAGAGCAATTCCCGGCGGTCCAGTTCACCCAGGGTGCGCCCGTCGTCCAACGTGACGCCCCGGCGTCGGGCCTGCCACGCGAACGCGAAGACCAGCCACATTTCGTCGAGGGGAATCGTCCATTGGGGCATCCGCCCGGCCAGCGGGCTCGGGGTGCGGCGCGACCCGCCGCCGCCGTTGCGGGCCTCCGAGGGGCCGCGCTCGGGCGGTCCGGGCGGCGTCCAGTCCTCGCCGGGCCACGGCGGCAAGTCCGCGGCGTCGGGGTCGGGGCCCTGTTGGCCATCGAGCACCGGCACATCATCCGCGCCGGGGGGCGGCGGGCCTAGGGGGTCCTGCGTAGTCATCGCCTCCTTGGTAGTCTCGCGGTCGCCCGTATTCTACCATCGGGCGCCGGTGGCTACCATCCCGCCCATTTGCTACCATAGCGGCGACCGGGGCCGCAAGGGCCACCCGTCAGACGGGGCATCCGGGGGAGGTACACGGACGGCATGGCGGACTACCGACAAATCAACTTCAAGGTGCCGCCGGAAACGTATGTGCGGTGGCGTCGGGCGCTGGGTCACGGGAAGGCCCCGGGGTTTCTGGTGCAGCTGCTGGATCATTGGGAGGATCCGGCCTCGTGGCGTCGGGTGGAAGTGGTGAATGGGCCGTCATACGCTGACGGGCTGGCGGACGGTCGAATCGACGGCCGACTCCAGGGCCACCTGGAACGGGCCCTAATCGAGCACCGACCGGACTGGATTCCCTGGGACGCCCTGGCCCGTTTTCGGCAGCAGGAACCCCTGCGCTGGGTCGCGGTGGATTTGGCGTTGCTGAGCGGCCCGTGGGGGGAACAGTGGCAGGCCTGGAAGAGCCAGCACTTGGCGGCTTTGGCGTGATCATGGCAAACGCCCGCTCCACCGCCACACACCACGCCGCATCGTCCGCATAGGCGCCGGCCAGCCGCCGCATGTCCCGTTGGAGCGGCCCCGGCGGCAAATGACGCGCCCACCCCAGCAGGCGCTCCGCTTCCTCATAGGCCAGCAGCCCCAGGCGCTCCGCCCGGGCGCGACTGATGCTGCGGCGGACCTCCCGCCCCTCGCCTTCGTGCGCTGGCGACACCGGCTGACTGGCGATCATTTGGCGTAACCACTCTTGCGGCGAACAGTGGGCCGCTTCCGCCAATTGGGCTAAGCGGCGGTCCAGGTCAGACGGGAGGCGCAGGCCCAGCAGCCGGGACGCTCGGTGTTTCCGGCTCATGCGGTGCGCTCCTCGGAGGGTGGCCACGCCCGACTCGGGGACCGCCACCGATCATACCCCCGCCGCCGCCACTTCGCTTGGGCCGCGAGCACTGGGACCAAGGGGTCCACGACATCAATGACCCACGGGGGGTCCTTGCCCGGATAGGCGCGGAACACCCGGCCAATCTGCTGATGGAGGCGCGGCACCGAGCGGCCCGGCGTCGCCAGCACCAGCGTATCGAGCCACGGCAAATCCAACCCCTCGTCCGCGAGCCGGGTGGCCACCATCACCATCCCCGGGTCGCGGCTCGTCCGGTACACCGCGCGGCGGAGCCGTTGCGGCACCTCCCCCACGACGGCTTCGGCCACCACATGCTGATGCCGCAGGGCAGCCGCGAGCCACTGGGCGTGCGCCACCTCTTCGGTGAGCACCAACACATGCCGGCCGCGGTCCGAACAATAGCGGACGGCTTGGAGGATGAGCCGGTTGCGGGCCATGTCCCGGGCCCGGCGGGCCTGCAATTCCACCCACGACAGATGCTCGGGGGCCACAAACGGCGTCCGCAGCCACCAGATCTGGGGCACGATAATCCGCCGTTGCTGGACCCAGTACTGGTCCGGCACCGTCACGATCCCGCCGAGCAGGGCAGTCACCAGGGGGCCGAGGCCGTCCGTCCGGTCCGGGGTCGCGGATAGCCCCAGCCGATAACGGCCCGGCAGCCGCGACACGACCGCCATAAAGGTGCGGCTGGGCACATGATGCGCCTCATCCACGATGACGGTCCCGTAGCGTTCCCCCTCCACCGCGTGCAGGTCGCGGGCCAACGTTTGCAGCATGGCCACCGTCAAGCGGGTGCCCTCATCGCGGGACTGCCCGCTGGTGATGCCAATCTGCCCCGGCGGCCCGGGCATGAGGCGCTGGGCTTCCCGGACCACTTGTTGCGCAAGGTCATGCCGGTGCGTGAGCCATAGGGTCCGCTGCCCCCACGCGGCGGCGGCCGCCAGCCCCATCACCGTTTTGCCGCTCCCCGGCGGCGCCACCAAGGTGCCGCCCTCATTCCGCACCAGTTGCCGGACGATGGCCCACTGTTCCGGACGGAGTTGCCCGGTGAACGTCCACGGCACGGGCGGTTCCACAAACCGCAGGTCGCGGACCGTCAACGCCAAGACCTGGCGCACATCCGGCAGGAGGCCACGCGGGAGGGCGATGGCTGACACGGTTTCCTGGTACGCCCGAAACTCCCGGTCTTGGTTGGGCCCCAAGCGCCCTTTAAGCCGAAACGTCGCCAGCGCCTGCAGGCGCGGCCGGGCCGATCCCGGGTCCCAAATCACCAGCCGCTCGCGCCACAGGGCCTGCGCCATCCTAGCCTCCTGCCGCCACCCGCGCAATCAACGCCAACCGCTTGGTGAGGGCCGCGTTGGCCTCTTCCAGATCGCGGACCTGACTCCCGAGCTTCTGGACCTGCTCCTGCAACGTGACCAACAGGGCGTGCATCGCTTGGGCGTCGGCGCTTCCGTGCAGTTCGGCCTGCATCCACGCTTCCAGGCGGGCCCACCACAACGCCGACGCCGTGTTCCCGGCCGGCGGCGGTCCCAACGCCGATACCGGGGGCGTCAGGTAATACGTCGCGGGCACCGCTTGCAGGTCGGCAAACACGGCCGCGATCTCATCCCCGTACCGGGAGTCGCCGCCCCAGACATTCAATTCGGCCCGGCCCGCCGGGGAAAAAACAAGCCCGGCGTTATTTTGCGCCAGGCCCGCCAACAGGACCGGATACCGCCCATCGCGCAGGGTCGCTTCGGTCGCCTTGAGCCCGTCTTCGGGCGTCGGATACTTCCGTACCGCGCTGTCCGGCAAGGTCTCCGTGCTCCCGAACCCCGGCTCTTCCACGTCGAGCGGGTTGTTGTAGCTCATGATGCCGCCGTCCCAGCCGTGCTCCTGGCCTTCCATCGCGACGAGGACTTGAATGTTTTCCGCCCCGGGACGAAAGCCGCAGGTGCGTAAGATGGCCACGGCGGTCTCGTAGTATTCGGCACTCGGGGCAATGGGCACCGCCATCCCTCCTTCACCGGCATGATGCCAGATCAGGAGGCCAGCGTCCACGTCCCGTTGTCGCACGTCGTCACTTTTTGGTAGACACCGTTGACCAGCAGGGTCACGGTCCGACACGTCACGGTGCTGGACACCAGCGTTTGCGGGGGGGTCGGTGCCGCCGTGAAGCGTTGGGCCTGCGTCGTGGTGGCGGTGGCGGGCGTTTGACTCGCCAGCCAGCTGGCACTTTGCACCTGGTCAATCGTGGCCGCGGCGGCGGCCCCTTCCCCATAGGCATTGGCCAGCACGGGCGCCCACGCGCTGTAATCCGTGGAGGACGGCGGGAAGCCATACTGCCCGGCCAAGTAGGCGAGGTATTTCGCCCCTGCCAGGGCGTTGGCGTCCACGCTCGCCACCGCGTCGGCATAGGGGACGCCGATCTGCTGGCACGCCACCCCCGAGACCTGCATGAGACCGACCGGCTGGCCTACGGCTTGCCCTGTTTGGCCGGGGAGGCAAATGCCAGGCACACAGCCGCTGTTGGGCACTTGGCCGTATTGCAGAAACCGTGTCTCCGTGTAGGCCACCGCCAACAGGAGCGGCAGCGGAACCCCGGTGGCGCTGCTGGCGCTGGCCAGGGCCGCGTAAATGCTGGGCGGGCACGGGTCAATGCCGAGCCGCAACAGATAGTCGGCGGCGTATTGGGTTTGGATCAGGGCCGGCCCGTAGTAGCCCACGGGATGATGCGTGAGGTCGAACAAACTGATGCCGCTTTGCCATACCAGGTCCGCCGCGCGTTGGGCCGGAATCCACGCCAAGGCGTCCGGCACCGGCAATCCGCCGACCGGATGGTGCAGCAAGCAAAACAGGGTCATGGGGTCACAGGGATTGTAGGCCACGCCGCCGACGGTGGCCGTCTGCGACCCGGGCAATTGGGCCGCGCCCACCCGCTCCGCCCGCGTGCTCACCCACCACACCCCAAAGCCCGCCGCGCCGGCGGCGACGCCCGCGGCGCCCCAGAGAGCCCATTCCCGATCGGCCATCAGCTGCTCCCGCAGAGAACCGGCTGCCCGTTGGAGGTGATGCCGCAGAGGTTGCCCTGATGGGCCAAGAGGCCCAGATAGGCCACTTCGCCCGGTGTGGCGCCCGGAACGGAGACGCCGGGAAACGGCGACGGCACGTTTGGGCTGGACGGCGGCAACGGCAAGTACGCCAGCATCTGAATCGTCACCGGGCTGGCGGGGTTCACCACAATGACGCCGTTCGGCAGGATGGCGGTCATACACGACCCGTACTTCTGAATCAACGCTTGCAGCGTCGCCACGTTCTGGGCCGTCAGGCCCTGCAGGCGCACCCGCGGATACTGGCTCAGGATTTGCAGGCGTTGCTGCCCGGAGGCCGAGGCCGGGACGTACTTGTAGTAGATGAAGTTATACCAGTAATACCCCGCGCCGCCCACCGCCGCCGCGGTGACGCCTGCCACTGCTAACCGTCCGCCGTTGGTCATGAGGCCCCTCCCGTCGTCGTCTCCGCCGCAGGCGGTAGGGTGGCCGTGTCCGCGGTCGCCCCCGCCGTGGCGCTCGCCAGCGCTTCCACGTCTTTGATGGCCGTGGCCACGGTGTTGAGGGCCGCTTCCACGGTGCCGGCCGACGCTTGCGCGTGGGTCTGGGCGGCCGTCACCACCGACTTGCCGACGCTGTAGGCCAAGAGCGTGCTGACGAGCAGCGTTTCGGTCGTGCCCAGGTTCCAGTGGAACACCGCATTGGCGAGGACCAACGCCACCGCGAGCACCAGCGCCCAAAATCGGGGGTCTTCCCAATCGCGGGGAGGGGCCCCTTTGGATGCCTGGCTCGGCGGATCCTGCGTCGGCTTTGTGGATGTGCTCACGCCGATCCCTCCTCCGCCCATGCTACCACGTCGTGCCCGGCGGTTTGGACCTTCTGCCAGCCGGCATGGGCCCACCGCACCCCCGTCTTGGCTCCCTGCGTGACGGCGCGTTGGACCCGGGGATTCCGCGAGACCACATAGCCCAAGCCGGCCCCGGCGCCTATCGCCGCCCCCACCACCACCCACCCGATCCAGCCGTTCGCGAGAGGCGGGGGCGGCGACGGCGTAATCGGGGGCGGCGGCTTCTGCGTCGGCGTCTGGGCGGCCCGCACCGCCGCCTGCGCCGTGCCCAAATACTGGACGTATTCACCCTGGGAATACGTCGTCCAGTTGCCGAGGCCAGCGGCCCCTTCATACACCGCCCGGGCCGCCACCGCGCAATTCAGCGGCACAAACAGCCACTCGCGCCACACGCACGGGTCCGTCGAACCGGTCAACTGCGTCAACAGCGGAATGTGGACCGAGTGGACTTGCCAGAGGCCCCACGAGGTCGCCCCCGTGCCCCCGTCCGTACAGGGGCCGCACGACGGCAGGTCCGGGTACCCGCAGTCGCCGGCATCCGTGTTGTTCCAGCCGCTTTCCGCCCCCGCGATGGCCACCATCACCACGGGCAGGGGGTACACGCCCGCCGTGGTCGTGACGTTGATATGCGGAAAGACGGCGACCGCGGCCGCCGCCGCCTCGGCGAGACTCACCGCCGGGCTGTCCGGCGCTGCGCGTCCCGGTCGTCCCGGGCCATGCGATACCGGACCTCCTTGACCACGCGGGCCATCAGTTCAAAACCACCATAGGCGGCCAAGCCCACCACCCCCGCCAGGGCCAAGGTGCCGACCCAGGCCAGCCGCGACTCCTGCGCGGGACTGACCACCGCAATCAGCCACACTTGCCCGCTCGGCGGGGCCCCGACCTGAAAGCTCTGGCCCGGGGCGATGACCACCGCGGTGCTCTTTTCCCACGTCACGGCGGTCGGCCCGAGCACGGTGGCCCCCGGCACGGATTGCACACTCACGAGGCGCGGGCCCGTAGTTCGGTTGGTGAGGGTACACGGCCCGGCGACTTGCACCGCCACATCCTTCCACACCACCGTGACCGTATCCGGGGTCGTAATGGTGACGCCGTTGACGGTGGTGGTGTTCGTGACGGCCGTAACTGGCATCGTCATCCCTTACGCCCTCCCGTACAAATAGTAAGCGAGGCCGCCGATCCCCACGGCCGCCGCTCCAATGCCCACATAGGTCCACGGCGAGGGCCCCGTCGTCTTGGGAATGGGCGGCGGTCCTCCCTTGTTGTTATTGTTATTGCCCGTCCCCGACCCCCCACCGCCGCCGGTGCTGGGCGCCGTGTACTGGGCCGCCGGTTGAATCTCCCCATGCAGACATTGCGTGATGAATTGGGCATAGGCGGAGGCGCTGACCGCATAATACCCGGTCATGACCTCGTAAAAGGGAATGGGCGGCTCCGCCCAAAAATACCAGCCGATGCCGCTGTGGTGCAGGGCAAAGACCAGATATTCATTCTGGTTGAGGACCATCGGCACCCCGTCCACGGTCGCCCGCCAGACATACACCCCATTCAGGCTCGGAAACATCACGCCCGGCGGGCCAAGCCCTCCCAACGATCCGGGGGCCGTCCAGGTCGCGCCCGCGAGCGCCGGATACTTCATCGCTTGGGCAAACGCCCCCCAGCCGCTGGTGCCGAGCGTCGCCACACTCCCATCCTGGCTTTCTTGGTAAAAGAACGGCAGACCGCACCAATCCACGTAGATGTTGCCCTCGGCGATAAACTGCGCCACCGACGACGGCGTGAAGAGTTCGCCGCTGGCCGCGATGCCGGTGACATCCCCGTAGCCGTTGAGGACGATGCGGGCCGGCGTGACATTCTCCAGCAGGTTGTACAGGGCGCCCCAGTCGCTCAGCGGCGGCGACCCCCGCGCGATGCCGGACCCGAATCCGATAATGCTGATGGCTCCCATCCCGGCACCTCTTTCGACTTACAAATGTGTCGCTTTCAAAAAGACAATTCCGAGGGCGATGATGCCAGCGATGACGACCTGCAGCAACGCCACCACCCGCCAGCCCCACGAAATCTCGCCTTCGAGCCGTTGCGCCACCGCCGTGATGTTGGCCCGAATCCGATCCTCCAAGCTGGGCAACGCTTCGGTGCCAAACAAGTGCCGTTCGATGCGGTCCAGCCGCCGGAGCACTTCCTGTAAGGTCCACCGGTCCTCGGTCCCAAATCGCGGCATGTTGTCCATGGTATTCCTCCCCTCTATGATGCCATGCCGCGATTCGGACCGCCGAGGGTTCTTAGACCGGCCGATTCCCGCCCGGACGGGGCCCCACCGGCAGGGGCACCGCGATCCGTCCCACGCTCCCGTCCACCTGGCGCGGATGCCGCCGCGCCTCCTGCAGGTCGTCGTCGCAGGCTTCGCAGAGCGCCACCAATACCTGGCCGACTTTGTACACCCACGCCCCTTCCCGGCTCACGTCCCGCTGGCATCCACTACAGGCGACCACCGGGCCTTGGAGCGGGGGCATCACCGCGCCCGGGCCGAGCCGGGCGACCCACACCCACCGATTGTGGGCACTCTCCACGTCTGCCATGTTCCTTCCGCCTCCTCCTCGGGTCCGTCGTACACATAGCCCGTCCACTGGCGCGGGGTCCGTTGGACAATCGCCGCCCGCGCCCGCACCGCCCGCGCCCAGGCCACCAACGCCCCGCGTTCGAGCGGCCGCGGCCAGCCGGTCTTGCCCTTCACCTGAATTAGCCAGCACTGGCCGGCCGGATCCCACGCCACGAGGTCACACACGGTGTGACTGCCTGCGGCGCGGACGACGCGCCAGCCCGCCGCCCGCAGGTCGCGGGCCAACGTTTCCTCCGCCCGGCGGCCCCGGGCGTACGGCGTCGTCATTCGAGGCCGTACTGGGCGATCAGGCGCCGAATCCGCACGCGCCAATAGCGCACCTCCGTTCGAGTCAGCCCCGTCATCGCGGCATGGTCCGCCACCGACCCGCCTGGGTCCTGGCCCCAGGCCGCCAACACCCGCTGCCCGGGTTCCCCTAAGTGGCGCCGAATCCGATCCCACCGGAGCTGCGCCACCTGCTCGGCTGGGTCCGTGAGGCGTTCCTGAGCACTGCTGCCGATGTACTCCGCGTGCTCCGACCAGGCCACCAGGCGCCCTTCGCGTCGGTGATGGGCCCGGGCGGCCTGCCACACTTCATTTTGACAGCATCGGAGGGCATACGGATACCACGGGCCTTGGGTCGCGTCGTAGGTCGTCAACGCCTTGGCCAGCCCGAGCAGGGCCGCTCCCAGCGCATCCTCGCCCAGCGTGCTCATCCACCGGCGGGCCACTTTGTAGGCAATCCGCCAGTCGGCCGGGTCCACCGGCCAGACGCGCCACGTCCCATCCGCCGCCCAGTCCGCGACCCCGCCGGGGGGCGGCGGTGCCCCGGCGGGCACCGCCCCCACTCCCATCCCATCCGTTCCCGTCGCCGTCCCGTCCCCTGCCGTCCTATCCACCGCCGGTCCTTTCGTCAGGCGTCGGGGATGTCCGCCAGTGCGGGGCCGATCAGGCCCCAGCCCTCGTCATCCGTCCAGCCCACGGCACGGTCAATCCACGCCGGAGCCCCCAGCACCCGCAGTACCGACCGCATCTCGCGGTCATCGTCCGCGCTCCCGGTGTGCGGCCGCCCCAACCACGCCGTCACCACCGGCCACGGGATTTGAATCGCCTCGTGCTCTTGGCCCTCCCGATCGGCCCACGTCACCCGGTACACCGTCCACTCGTCCATCGGCCGTCGCTCCTCTCTTTACAGTAAGACACCACTCGCCGCCCCGAGGTCATACGGCTCGGGCTCCGTGTGGGTCCAGGTGTACAGCCCCCAGCCTCCGTTCCGCCATTGCCCCATGCCCCGGTTCGCGCCATAGGCGAACAGGGTCCAGATCACGTCCCACGTCAGTTCGGCCTGCCGCAACTGCAACAGATACACGCGGAAGGTCAGCGTCGTCCCGACGGGCGCGGCGTCGGACCGCACCAGCGTGACGCGCGGCCCTTGCGGCGTCATGGCCCGCAACGGCCGTTCGACGGTCGTCAGGTCCCCGGCCATCGCCAGGTGCAGACGGCGCGGGCGAATCAAGACGGCCTTTTCGAGCTTCGAACGCAGGGCCTGGATGCCGAGATTCTTAGCCAGGGTCGCTGCCGAATCCCGCAAGTGGCCTTGGATGAAGTAGTTGTAGACGAAGGGACCGTCGCCGTCGCTGTGGAAACTGGTCCATCCGCGTGTCTCCTCGTCGACCGGCGCGGCCTCCGGCACGGTGTCGACTTCCTCGACAATCTCCGCGATCTTGGTCTCCGACCCCGGCTGTTTGGCCACCGCCGCAATGGCCCGGTCGCGCACATACGTACTCCAGATCTCCGGGTCTTTCGGCACCGTCCCGAGCAACGGCTCGGTGAACGTCACCGTCACCGTCGCGACTTCCCAGCCTAACGGCTTCCCTGCCATACTGAATCGCTCCTTTCGTACTGCGCCCATCGGGCGCGGTGTCCGGCCGAGAGCATGCCCTCAGCCCGACACCGCCGCCGACCGGCGGCCGGCCCCCTCATCCCGCGCCGTTGTACCCCGCTCCACTGCTACGCCATCCCGTCCCGTGCCGCGCCCGCCCCATCATGCCCATTCCCCTCGCGATGCTTTCCCCAGCTGTCCATCCCCGCTCCGGGCCTGGACCGTCCGCGATGGATAGGTGTCTACACCGGCTCGCGCCGGATGGACAACGCCACCACGCCCGGGGCCAAGAGGTCCGCGGCGTCGGTGTACCGCACGATGTGCGTGACGCGGACGAGACAATAGCGGCCGGTAAAATGGCCCACGTCGGAAAACCGGAACGTCTCGGGGTCTTGTTCATAAAGCGGCTGCCATTCGAGAAGAAGCAGCCTGTCGCCGACCTGAAACTGACGGTCGTCCTCGCGCCGGAGTTCGACCGTTTTCCGGCCCTCCACTACCGCGTCAAACCACCAAGCATCCAGCTTGAGGTCATGCGTGATGCCCGTGTCTGGCCCCGCCTCTGTCCACGGGTCAAAGGGCGCCTCGGCGAATTGCCCTTGCCGCCAGAGCCGGTAGTCCCGCGCAACGGTCTCGCAATACGCCGCTTCCTCGGCCGGATCTTCGAGCGCCCACCGGTATTTCCACGCGCCCTCCGGCGTATGGACCACGCCATAGCGGAACGAGATGCCCGCTTCGATGACGGTGTGCAACGTGACGGGGGGATTTTCTCGTCGCATCATGGTCGCCTCCTTAGTGCGCCAACGTGACCGTCGCCGCGGGCACGACAACCCAATGGGTCGTCGTCGCCTGGCCCTGCGGCCCGTACACGGTGACCGCAATCCGCGGCCCGGTCCAATCAACCTCTGCCGCGTGCCCCATCGTCATCGTGTCCGGCGCATGGACGCCCCGGCCGGGGTCCCACGCATTCCAACTCCACATCCGTGTCCGGACCTCCTTACGTCGCGCGGTCGTCTGCGATTTCGCCCGCCGGCCCATGCTCGGTCGGAAACCGAAAGGACACATAGGCATAGGTCGGGTCGTTCTCATCGTCGGCATCGTCCACATAGCACGGGTGGCGGCGCAACGCCTCCCAATCCTCCGCATAGATAGCACGATTCGCGCCCCCCGCCCGCGTCGTGACGACGACGCGGCCTTCATCCACCTCGATGTGCCGAAACCGGGGAATGTCCCAAAGGGTCAATCCCAACGCCTGTAAGAGGCCCTGTGTCTCCGCGTCCATCCCGCTGCTGCTCCTTTCCACCCGCCCGACGCCACGGCGTCGAACCCGGACGGGTGATCCGTCACCTCCGGCATCCCTCACTGATCCGCTGACGCTTTGGCCGTCCTTTCGCGCCACGCGGCCAGCATGGCCTGCCGTTCCGCCTCCGCCTTCCCGAGGTCAATCTGGAAGTACTCGGCCAGCCATTGTTCGGGGTCCTTGCGGGCCGGCGTCCACGGCGGCAACAACACCTCGGGCCGGTCGCCCAAATAACAGATGACGTAGCCCTGCGCGGCCAACCAGTCGAGAAACTGCCCGATGATGGCGGCGTCCGCCCGGACGGCGGCCACTTTGTCCAATTCGCCCAGCGTCATCACCCTTTCGCAAGAGTCATCGGTCTCGGGTTAGTCCTTGTGCGCGGGGTCCTCTGGGTCCGTGAGCGGGACGACGCAGTGGAGCAGGCCGGCGGCGGCTAAGCCGCCAAAGCCGAGCGCCAGCGGGTGCCACGCGACCCAGAGCCAGCCGGTGAGGGCGCCGACCGCCGCGAGAGTCCACCACCCCACGAAGAACGCGGTCCACAGGTACACCCCATCCGAAGCACCGCGGCGCATCCGATCCTCCCCTCAGCAGCCCCTGACTTCCCGGTTCCCGTCCGTCCCGGCCCTGTCCTATCCCGTCGCCGCCCTGCCCGGAGGCTCCCGGCGTTGCACTTTCCTCGTCCGTCCCCCGTGCTGTCCGTTCCCTTCGCGGCCCGACCGTTCCCGTTCCCGTCGCGGCCCTACGCCATCCGCTTCTGCCCGTGGGCCGTCCCCGCCCAGGCCATCGCCCTCCTTCGCCGCCGCGTACCGCCCCCTACACGTCCCACGCCCCGCTTCCCCGTGCCGGTCCCTCCCGCCTCCTTGCCGTCCGCACCAACACCCAGCCGATCCCACCCCCTGCGATCCCCTCCGGCGCCCGACCTCTCCCTTCCGTTCCCATACCATGCCACTCCCCACCTATCCCGGGCCAACGCCATTCCCAACCATCTCAACCCCACACCCGGCCTCCCCTACGCCATCCCGTGCCGATACCCATCCCTACCGGACCCTCTCCTGCCCTGCCGCTCCTTCGCCTCCGTTTCCTTCCCCGCGCCACACCCCACCATTGCCACCCGCGGTGCTCTGCCACCCCGGCCTTTCCCTTGGCGTTCCACCCCGAACCATGCCCCCGCCCTCCACAACCAGGCCACACCAGCCCAATCCCTCCACGGTCTTTCCCCTGCCTATCCGCCCCATCCCGGGCCCCCGCCTTGCATCCCCGTGCCCACGCTTTCCCGCCGGCCACAGCCCTGTCCCGCCCCATCGCGCACCGTGCCTGAGCGAACCCAGCCGCGAGACCACACTGACCCGGCCTTTCCCCTGCCGTTCCACCCCAGGCCTTTCCGCTGCCGCTCCCTGCCCAACCATGCCCCCGCTATCCCGTTCCATCCCTCGCCGCCGCTTTCCCGCTCCGGACCTGCTCACCCCCACACAGTCCCGCAGGTGTCCTTTCCCGTCCCGTCGCGGTGCGCCCTCACCGGGTCCCGGCGGGCATGGCCGGGGCCGCCGCGGGCGGCGGGAGGGCCCCGGTGGCCTGCCACTGGCGGTCGCGGGCCTCGGCGTACCAGCGGAGCCATTGCCCCCGCACCACGTCCCGGTCGCCCGTGCAGAGGTCATACCAGCCGAATTGCTCGCACACCATCCGGGGGAGATGCGGCAACCTCCGCAACGCCGCGGGCCCGTCCTGCGCCCCGTAATGGCGCATCGCCGCGAGCACCTGGTGCCACGCCTCCAGCGGGGGCGGGGCCTCCGCCGCCATGTGCGCGTCCCACACCCACCGCCGGATGGCCCCGGGCGCCGGCCACACCGCCGCCGTCTGGGTCGCCAGCAGGTGATGCACCGCCCGTTTCACGTCGGCGGCGTCCAGGTCGGCGAGCAGCGCGTGCCACGCCGGCAGGGTGTAGTCGGTCACGCGCAGGTGTGGGTAGGTCCCGCAAATCCAATCCAGGATGTGCTTGGTCTCCTGCACAGTCACGGCGGCTCCGCCTCCTCCCAGCGCCGCAGTTGGTCCGCCAGCTGGTCATGCGCCGTCGGGGCCCGGGGCTGAAACCCCGGCGGCACCCCCGCGACCCACTCCAGGACATCCGGCCCGAGAAACGTGCTGGGATACAGCACGTATTCCAGGCTGCGGGTGCGGACCGCCTCGCGGTAGTGCAAACAGGCCTGCTCCAACGCCTCGACCGTCAGGCCCTGCGCCAGCCGGGCCCGCCAGGTCTTGAACGCCCGCGTTTTGGCCACCTTGCGCGGATACAGCGCCCACCAGCGCTCGAACGCGGCCGGATACGCTCGCGTCCCGTTCGGCGCGGCCGCCGCGTCCGCCGGAGGGGGGGACGGGGTTGCGTTAGCAAACCAGGGGGGGTGGATCTTCGGCGAAACACCGGCACCTTCCGGAGAACCGGTACCCGGATCTTCACGCACACCGATCAGCCCTTCGGTAAGTACCGAAACCTGTTCGGGTTTGCGATCCGGATCGGGAGATCGCACCTCCGGGAGATCTACCGTACCCCACTCGGCCACATCGCGCGTTTCCGCGCCGCTCCGCGCATCATCGCGCGGTTCCGCGGGTGGTCGCGCATCTGCGCGGGTTTCCGCGTAAAAATGATCACGCTGATCACTGTCCGGAATGAGGGGGGGGTCGGGTGCTGCGCGGGGCACCTCCCTCTCCGCCGTCTCGCTCGGCGGCGGCGGGCACCGACTTTGCACGGGTTCGCGCCGCCGCTGGTGAATGTGGCTTTGATAGCGGTACCACCGGTCGGCCGGAATCGCCAAGTACGGATGCCCGTCCACCCAGTACCGTTGGAGCAACCCGACGCGCTCGTACAACGCCAGCACCTGGTCCAGGTACTCGGGCGTCACGGTGGGGATGCCGGGAAACACCCGCGCTTTGAGCACGCGCGGCTCCCCGTCCGCCCGGCCCCAATCGTCGAAGCTCAGCAAGAGCCAGGGCCACAAGAGCGCCGCTTGCGGGTCTTCCGCCGCGACCGCCAACACCCGCTCGTCCACACTCATCCCGGCGGTGATAAAGACCTTGCGCCCCATCACGCCCTCCTTGATCGCCGTGACGCCCCGACGCGAGGCGGGCTAGCTATCCCGGGCGTGCGGCCGATACTCCGGCGGTCGTTCATCGACCCACGGCATGTCCGCGCGGCAGGTGGGACACCACATGGTCTTGACGTGGCCCAACGGCCGCTTCGCGGACACCCACAGGCGTTGCGTGCTATTGCACCCCAAACACCGGACCCACCGCTCAATCAGGTGATGCCGCCGCATCCGCCGCCTCCTTTCCCACATCCCAGAGCGAGAGTTGGCGCTGGCGGCGCATGACGGCCGGGTTCAGCCACAACACCTCGCGCCGGGTGCTCCGTTCGGGCGTCACCCGCGCATTGGCGGACCAGGCCAGCGTGGTGCGTTCGACCCGCTGCCACCCCGCCGCGTCCAGCGGCGCGTACAACGGATGGTCGTACCCGCTCAGAATGGCCATCCCCTGGAGGCCGCCCAGCGTCTCCACCAGGGCCGCGTGGTCGGCGTCGGTGAATTCGTGCTGGTACTGCGGCCCCGCGACGCGGGTGCCCAGGACATAGGGCGGGTCCAGATAGAAGAGCGTGTCCGGCCCATCGTACTGCCGCAGGCAGTCCTGCCAGTCGAGGCACTCCACCTGGACGTGGCGCAACCGCTGATGAAAGGCGGGCAACAGGTCCACGGCCTTCGCCCACTTGTCCGGTTGGGTCGGGACATGCGCCGCGGCCGCGTGGTGCGACCACGACTGGCCGAACTTCCCGGCCCAGGAGGCGCGGGACACGTAGAACCACCGCGCCGCCCGCTCCACCAGATCCTCGGTCGTGGCCCAGGTGTCTCGCGCCCAGCGCCATTCGCTCCGGGCATACGGCGTCAGCGTCGCCCGCAGGAAGAGATGCGGAAACAACGCCGGGTCGCGCAAGACGCGGTAGAACGTCACGAGGCCATCGTCGATGTCGTTCAGCACCTCCGCGTCGGCGGGCGCTTTGGTGAAGAGGACGGCGGCCGACCCGCCAAACACTTCGCAGTACAACTTGTGCGGCGGAAAGTGCCCCACAATCCAGTCGGCGAGTTTCGCTTTCGCGCCGTACCAGATGATGGGACTCCGCATGGGGCCGTCGCCCAGTTCCACCTCCTCGTCGTCAGGCATCGGCGGTCACCGCGTCCGGGGTCGGGACAGCTTCATCCACCAGGTCCACCGCAAAGTCGGTGGGGAGCCACCGCCAGTGAACCCGGATCAGGGTCTTCAGCGCCATCTCGCGATAGTGAGTTGCCCACGGCCCGTCGGCGTTGGACGGGCTGGCTTGGCGGTGCTTATCCACCTCCGCCCGGCTCATGTAGCCGATGTAGGGGTGATCCGCCCCCCGCAGGTCCACCAGGAGGTAGTAGCCGATGTCCCGGCCGGGGTCGCCCTCCGTATAGGGGATGTGCTCGAGGTGTTCGTGGGTCCCGTATTGGAGCCGGAATTGGTCGCGCTCCGCCACGGCCCGCGCCCGGACCTGGACCACCCGGGGGTTCCGGTACAGCAACGTGAGGTACCCGCGATACCCGACAATGAACCGCGCTTCCAGGGTCTTCGTCCGGCCATCCCGAAACGGCAGAAACCAGCATTGGCCCAAGACGCCGGGTTCCAACCCGAGTTGGGCCGCCTGCATCATGCACCCGGCCAAGCTGATGGGCGAACAATCGGCCAGCCCTGGCGTGTCCCGCAGTAGGCCCGCCACGAGCCGAAACAAGCGGTCCGGGGTGAATTGCCCCCGGGCCACCGCTTCGATCTGGGGCCGAAACTGTTCGAGCCAGCCCATGAGCCGGCTGGGCTGGGCCAACGCCGGCGCACTGGCCGGGCCGGTCATGAGCGATTCCACCGCCTCCGGGCGTCCGGCTTCGTGCGGCGTGTCCATCTTGCCTCACTCCTTCGGTGTCTTCAGTTCACGCACAGTCACCCGCGTGTCGGTGTGCTCAGCCACCCAGTGGGCCTTGACGGTCACCGGCTTCGCCGTGACCTGGTAGGAGCCACAGCGGACGTGGGCGCGTAAACGGCCCTGGTTATCCAGCAGGAGCCGCTTCACGGCCGCGGTGGCGGCTTCCCACCGCGCATCCGCCGTCTTCCGTAAAGCGCGCGCTTCGGTATATTCCGTCAGCACCGCCGCCCAGTCGCCGGCCCACGGTTCCTCTTCCGGCGGGCTCTCCGCGACCGCCAAGCGGGTGAACACCGCGTAATCGGGCGGTTCCACCGGCGGCGGCACTTGCTCGACGATGTGGCGCTGCCACCAGGCTTCGGCCAGTTCGAACATCCGGGTTTGGAACTCGGGGTCGGCCGGAATCTCGAAGACATGCAGCCGCTGATTGACCACGGCCGCCACCGCGCCCCAGCGATACCCGGTAATCCCGCAGTATGTCTGGACCTGGCAGTACACTTCCGGCGACACCCCGTCCCGGAACTCGTCTTGCGCCCACGCGCCGTAGGACTTGAGTTCGAGGATGCCCCAGCCCGGACGGCCCGGCCGCTTCGCGCGGCGGTCCGGGGTCCCGAGCACATGGGGGTAGGTTGAATGCCGCACCAGATAAGGGAAGCGGCGAATCGACCAGTCCGGGTAGCGCCGCACCACCAACCGCTGGATGATGGGCTCCATGTAGTGGCCGAGCACCTGCGCGTCCGACGGCGCCTCGGGTTCCACCGACCCAAGCTTGTCGAGCCACACGCTGACGGGACCGCGCCACCGCGAGAGCCCCAGAATCGCCGCCATATCGCTCCCGCCCAGGCCTTGCCGCCGTTGCACCAGCCAATCCGGGCTGTCCGACCGACAGACCTGCTCCATCCCGTCACCTCCTGTCGCATGACGCGCCCTGGCGGAGCCAGAGCGTCACGCAGTCGAAGGATTCGACGCATTCTGCGGACATCCTGCTGGATGCGCGAAAAATTTGTCGGATGGAAGGACTTGGCAACGTTGAAACGGGGCGCTGGGGGGGCTTAGCCGTTCAGCGGCTCGGCCGGCGCGGGCCCTTCGGGCGGGTGCTGTTGCCAGCCGCGGCCGTCCCGCCGCCAGGCGCCGCAGTAACAGGTGCCGCACGCGGCCGCGTCCTTACGGCACTCGGGCATGGTCGCTTCCGCCTCGTGCAAGGCCCGGCGGCGCGGCCGGTAGGGCGGATAGGCCGCCAGCACCAATTCGACCCAGCAGAAGCGGCCGGGGTACGCGGCGACCAGCCGTGTCCACCGGGCCATCCACCGGGTCTCAAACGGGGTCATGAGATCGCCTCCTTTCTGGGTGTCGGGGATTAGGGCGTCGTGGGCCACGGCCATTCCGGGACCGCCGCCACCGGTTGGCCGTTCGCGCCAAGGGGCGCGTAATCGAGGGTGTCGGCAATCCCCGCGACGGCGACCCCGACGATTTGGCCCGCGCCGTCGAACACGGGGGACCCTGAGAAACCGCCCAGCATCGGCACCGTCACTTGCAGTTGCCCGGCCAGGGGCATCGGGGCCCCGGGCCAGTCGTCTTTGCCGGCCTCCCCGAGATTGGTCACGTAATGCACCGGGCCGCAGGCGACCTGCGGACTCCCGGTGCTCTGCCAGAACCCGCCGTTGTTCCCCACCGCGCACAGCACGGTGCCGGGCGGGGGCAGCGACGGGGCCGCCGGGGCCGCCGTGTACCCGGCCGGGGGCGTGGCGGGGGTGCTGGCCACATCTTCCGCCGGCCAGAACACCCCCCACGACCACTGGCTCGGCTGCCACGCGCCGTTTTGGAACTCCGTCGTGTGCCCCAAGACGCCCCAGACGCCGTGCGCCTGCCCCACCACCATGTGCGCGGCCGTCATTTCGAACGTGCCGTCGGTGGTGCTGATGAAGAAGCCGGTGCCCTCGAACGACCAGAGGGGGAGGGCTTCGCCGACGTAGGCCGCGGAGTCCAACGGGAACGCGGACCGCTCCCCGTCCCCCGTCGCCCCGGCGATGGTCGCCGGGGGCCACGGGGCCAGCGTGGGGGCGGCGGACGACGCGGGCGACGGCGACGGCCGGCTCGCGGGGGTGGACGGTGCCGACGGGGGGCGTCGTCGTTTGGGGGGCCGCTTTCGGATCACCGCGCGAGACGAGACCGGGATGTGCCCCGGCGGGGCCGGTTGCCCGTGCAGGTAGCCGTTGAGCCAGGCCGCCGCCACCGTGCCGGCCCAGGCCACCGACACGCCCGCCCCGAGACACGCCCAGTGCTTACTCGTCAAGGCTCATCCCTCCCCCGGCGGCGAGCCACCGCCACACGCTGAGCAGGTAGCCCAGCACACTCCGGCGGCGGACCCAGTAGACGCGCCGAGACCGCTGCCCTTTCATGCCTTCACCTCCTCGTCGGCATCCGCGGCGCCTTGCCACCGGCGCACCGCCCGATCGGCGGCCTGCCGTTCCACATCCGCCGCCTCGCACCACGCCCGCCACTCCGACGGGGTCCAGGTGAACCCCGCCGGATAGTGGAAGGCGGTGGGGTCGTCGCCCGGTTCCGGCACATAGCCGTGCAGATCGGCAAACGCCCGGACCCCGGCCCCGAACGCCCCGTAGGCTGTCCAGTGGTAACTCATGGCGCACCTCCTTCTGGAATCCCGGCCGGTCGGCGAATGTGAATCGTGAGACCGTCCGGGCGCTGGTCCACCCGGTCCACGTCGGCGGGCGCGACTTCCGCCAGGGCCGCCCCTAGGGCTCGCCAATCGGTGGCCCGGTCCGGCGTGCCCCCCAGCTCTCGGCCTGCGGCGTCCATCACGCGGTACTGCCGCGCCCATTCGCGCGGCGCGTGGGCCGCCACCTCGAACCAGGTCAACCACAGAGTCCATGGGGGATGGGAGGGGTAATGGTGGTGCCAGTGCGTGCAGGCCGTGGTCCGGCGCAGATGCCGCGCCACGGTGGGCCGCAGGGCCCGGACCGCGCTCGCCGGATGGAGAGCCAAGGGGGTGGACCCACCCGGCATCTGGAGGGCGTACCCGAGCACCGGCGCCCGCCAGGTGGCCGTGAGCGCCAGCGGGAAAGTGTCGTGGGTCCAGCTGCAGGCGAAGAGGACGGCCACGGTGCGGCCGTCCTCTAACAGGTCGGGGTCCAGGGATTGCCATCCCCTCTCGGGGTCGAACACCTGGGCGCGCACCACCCAGCGGCGATGAAACGCCCGTTGCTGGTTGTCCCGGCACCGCCGGGCGCCGTCCCAGCTCCGGTGGTGATGGCCGCATGCCAGCCCGCCGCCGACACTTTCGGCCCGCCACCAAATCACGTCTTCCGGACGCCACAGGGTTGGCGGCATCATGCGTCCGCACCCCCCGAGGCCCCTGGCGGCGCACCCGCGGGAGAGGGGATTCCCATCTGGCCAAGGCGGTCCGCCCAGGCCCGGAGCCCGGCGGCGAACTCCCGCAAGCCCCACGGTTGCCAGTCGGCGGGGAAGCACCCCTCGATATAGGCCGCGAGAAACGGCCAGTCGCCGCGGGCAGCATCCAGCGCCTGGTGGGCGGCCCGCAGGTGGTCCGTGATCCAGGTCAGCGGCCTCATGATCGGGACGTACCACGGCGGCACCCCGAGCCGGGTCAACTGCATCGCCGCCAGTTCCAGATTCACGACCGCGAGTTTGCTGGTCGGTTCCCACCGCAGATATTCTCGCCACGTCTGGTGCGCCGCGTGCCACGCGGCCTCGTCGGCTTCCAAGCCGTCCATCACGCGCAGCAATTCCTCCGCCACGGTCGCGGCGCGGAGCACATGCGCCCGCACCTCATTCACGGCCGGATGCAGATGGGCGACCAGGCGTTGCAGGTTGGCGGGCCCCGAGTAGGTGAACATCACCACGGGACAGTCTTCGCACGACCAGATTTCGTCACGGTCCTCGTTCACCCCCTTCTCCAGGCGCCCGCCGCACACCGGACAGGTCAGCGCCTCCGTGTCCTCCAGATCCTGCATGAGACTTCACTCCTTTAGCCGCGCACGCCACTCCACCAAGGCGGGGGCGTCCGGGTCCTCGGTCAGCGGTTCCAGCGTCTCCAGGCTCAGTTCGTCGTTCACCGTCAGCCGCACCAGCTGGGCGTCCAGCACCCGGTGCAACGTCTCCAAGTCCTCACCCAGGGATTCACGCGCCTCCTGCTCTGTACAGGGGCCGTCCACCCACTCCAGCAGCACCCGCGCCGTCCACTTCGCCGTGGGCTCGGGCGGATCTATCGTCAGGACCGTGGTGCCTGTGGGTTCCAGGGCCGCGAGCACCTTCGCCAACTGCCCGGGCGGCACCGCGACCGTCAACAGATGTCGCATCGTATCCCTCCTATCGCGCGGGCTGAGCCGCGCCCAATGCGGCTGAAGGGTCAGCCGCATGGCGGCGGGGTTCAGTAGCCGGCCAGCGTCCACGACGCGACGCGCTGATCATCCACCCAGCCGTCGAAGCGCACCGCATCGAACCCGCTCGCATACGTCCTGGCCCACACCAACACATGCGTGAGCCGTTGGGCTAGGTCCGCAGACCAGCCCGGCCCGAACGGCGGGGCACATTGCGCCAGCCGTTGCGCGGCCGGGCCCTGCACCAGCCGGAGCAGCATCCACCCTTGGCCCCCTTGCACGCGCTCCAGCGCGTCCGCCCAGAGGGCCGCCGCGACGGCCAGTTCCTGCATATCGGGCCAGTCGTCGGGATAGGGCATCGCTTCGGCGAGCGTCCGCGCGGCGTCGTCGGTCGGCCACGCGGCGGAGACCGCCGCCGCGGCCTCCGCGAGTTGGGCTACCGCGCGGACGAATGTGACCCATTCGGTCGCCGGGTGGGGTGATGTCCGATGGGTCATAGCGGCATCACCTGGTCCAGTACCGCGCTGTCGTCCATCGGAGCCCCCGCCGCCGCGACCACTGCCTGGAGACGCGCCTCCACCAGGGCCACGTCGCCCGGCGTCAGCCGCGAGGCTCCCAGGCCAAATCGCACCGTGCCCAAGATGGTCCGCGCGGACACCGCCCCCGAGTACGCCAGGGCGGACGCGGCGATGTCGTCCGGCCATGTGACGGGCCAGGCCATAGCGGCTGGTTCGTCCCGCTGATACAAGGCCAGCCGCGCCTTCTCCATCACCTGCCAGTCGATGGCCCGGGCCAGGTACTGGCGCTTGGCGGCCAGGGCCGCCCACGCACGGGACGGCACTTCGCGGCCGGCGTCCCACTCGCGACACAAGAGCCATTCGGCGACGGACAAGGCAAATTCGTTGAGCGGCCGGGACATATCGGCCATCCACAGCGTGGTGCGGGTCGTGCTCGCCATGATGTGCGTATCCGTATCGAAGAAAACCGGGGGATGCAACACCACCCGGGCCAGCCAGAATCCGGTGCCATACTCCAGCGCCGCCGCGAGGTCCCGGCCGGCGTGGAGCCCCCGCTCGTACAGAACAACCGGGCGTAGTACACTCAACGTCTCACCCGGCTGGACCACGCGCCCGTCGCCGTGACGGAGGCGGACCCGACCGTCGGGGTCCGCCCAGCCGAACCACCAGCCGGGCACGGGGCAGTCGTACTCGATCACCATCCCCCTCACTCCTTGTAGCCGCCCTGCTCATCAGGTCCCCGACGGCGGCTGAACTGGGGACGACCCCCGCCCGCGGGCGGGGGTTTCGCTGCCTTCAGTCCTCCTCCGGGTCGTCCGCCGCCTGCACCTGCGCGATGGCGAGCCGCACCGCCTCCCCCGATGTCAGCGGGGCATCCACCACGCGCACGCCGCGCGTGGCGTCCCACACCTCGCAATGGCCGTCCTCCGCGAAAAACCTGTCCGCCTCCTCCGCCAGCCACAGTTCCACGTCCGCGGGCTCAATGAGCCCCGCTACCCGCCCATCGGCATCAAAGCAATGCAGTTCCAATTGCGGCCGGGCACCGCCCCGCCTCTTCAGGCGGGTGTTACCAGGTGTCGCCGGGCGCCCGGTATCTCGTCCGGTCATGCCATCACCCCGTCCTCCATGGGAGCGCCCGCCTGCCGCGCCGCCTCCTCCAACAAGCGGTACGCTTGCGTCTGCACCGCTAGGCCCAATCGTCCATGGGCCACGTCCTGGCGGACCCTGTTATAGACCCCTCGGGCCGCCTCGAAGGGTTCGCTGTATAGGGCGGTTAAGGTGTACACGTCCAGCCGCATGTAGGGATAGGACGTGTCGTGCCGCTCATAGGCGGTCACCACGGGGAGCACGGCCTCCTGGAAGGCGTCGTCGGAGATCGCGCCGGCCAGCCTGGCCCGCTGGGCCGCCACAGCGTTCCCAATGCGCGCCGGGACCCGGTGGCCGGCGTCCCGATGGGCTTGGAGCACCGCCTCCAGCAGATTCAAGGCAAACGTCTGCAAGGGCTCGCGAAAATCCGCGAGCCATAACGTCGTTCGCCCGTTCGCCACCGCTTGGTTTGTCTCCGAATTGATGAGCACTGGGGGCTCTAACCGGACCCGGGCCAACTGGTCGCCATGACCGTACGTTAACGCCGTGCCGATCGTCAGTCCCGCGTGCAGCCCCGGGCCGTACCACCGCACCCGGCCGTCGACGCGCAGGGTTTCTCCGACGCGCACCGGGCGGCCGTCCCCGTATCGCAACCGGACCACGCCATCGGCGTCGCGGCGCCCAAACCACCAGCCGCACACCGCTTCTTCACTCGTCACCGGTCTCGGCCTCCTTTCGGACACTCCAATCGCCGGAAAGCAGGGTGTCTGGCGTCTCCCGAATCGGGACCACCCCATAGTCGGCGCTCCACCAATCAAAACGCCCGGCGGCCTGGCGCACCGCGTTGATCAAAGCCGCGCGAGGCGGCAGGCTATACACCCGGATGTCGCCCGTGCGGAGATTCACCACGACCGTATCGCCCGACTTCCGCGTGCCGCCACCCTCGCGCCCTGCGTGGTTCATGTCACACCCTCCTCTCTGGAGCCGCCCTGCTCATCAGGTCCCCGACGGCGGCTGAACTGGGGACGACCCCCGCCCGCAGGCGGGGGTTTCGCTACGGGGTCTGAAGCAGCGTCCACGCCTGCCGGGCCAAGGGGTCATCCCCTAAGAACCGGCGGAACCGGCGTTCGGCGTGTTGCGTCCGCGTCCCGCGCCGGGCCGGCACCAGGTCTTCCTGGTGGCTGGTCACATACGTGACCGCCTGAAAGCTCGCCCACTTGGTCCCGGCGAATGGGGCCAAGTCCGGTTGGTGGATGGCCGCCATGAGGGCGTCGCGCAACTGGCGCCGCGTCTGCGTCTCGGACTCCAGTGCCGGCACCAGCGCGTTGACTAGTTGCTGGTGCTGACTAACCGAGAACGGGGCGTCGATGAGCGCCTGCGCGGCGGTGTCCAAGTGCTGAAGCAGTCCCAGCGACCGCTCGATCTGTTTCTCCGCCCAGCCCAAGCGGTCACCGGCGGAGAGGGTGTGGCGCACCGTCCAGCGTGACTCCGCCGCGCCAAGCGCGGCGGTCAAGGTGTTCATGCACACGACCCGCACCGGACTCAGGACGGCCATCACCGCCATGCGCCCGGAATGGTCGTTCATCAACGTGAGCCACGCCTCCGTCAGGTCGCCCGCCACCTGCTGGTCCGGCAATTGCCCGCAGAACCAGACGCGCTGCCCTTCGCGCAAGCTGCCGGCCACGCGCCAGTGAATGCCGGCGGCCTCGAGGGCTTGCGCGACCTCGAGCAGTTGCGTGTTTTGGACGACCTCGTACCGGTCGCCCACCACCCCCAGAATGCGATGGTCGCGGTCCCGCTGGACGGCGAAGAAGTCCGGCACCGGGTCCGCGTTCTCCGTCAGCAGGCCGACCAACTCCACCGCCCAATCCAATTCGGCCGCCTGGTACAGCCGGTCCGCGGTCGGGTTGTCGGTCAACTCGACCCCCAGCCCATGCCAGGGCCGGGCGCCGTACCAGCTCATCGTCTCCACTTCATGAGGCATGTGTCGCCCCTCCTCTCCGGGCGGCGTCCCACGCCGCCCGATATGCCATCCACGCCGCCGACACGTCCCAAATGGCCGCCTCGAGCGCCGCGACATCTCCTGGGTCCGTCAAGTTCAGTCGTTCGACGGCGGCGGTGTACCGCTCTCGGGCGGCAGTGACTGCACCGACTTCTGCCGCGCCTCCCATGCCTCCACCTCCTGAATCCACACATCAATCGCCTCAAGGAGGCTCGCTCGCCGGCTGTAGCCGGTCCGCCGCGCCGCCTCATCCCAGCGCTCCACGAAGTCCCACGGCAGATCAAACGTGATCCGTCGCACCGGCTTCCCCCGCTCTGGCACCTAGTCACCCCCCTTCAAGGGCTTGGGAGCGCCGGTTCCCAGCGACCCCCGCGCCGTGCCCTGCATGGCCGGCTGGCCTGCGTGCTTGACCCGTTCGCCCACCTCGAGGCCAGCTTGGCGACCATCCGCCACGGCCGCCGCGTTCGCGCGGTGCTCCGTGTAGCGGATGGGATGGCCGCCGGCGGTGAGTTGCCGAAGGCGTTCCGTCACTTGGTTCGGCATGGCCAGCACGATGGCCACCGTGCTGTCGGCCGCGTCCTGCTGGCGCAGGGCTTCGGCGAGCCCGTCCTTGAAGCCCATAAACCAGCTGTGGATGTCCCGGCCGCTGGCGCGAGGGTGGTCGAGCTGCCACAGCAGCCCGGCCGTGGCCCCCGCTTGCACGGCGAAGTGCACGGCCGCCTGGGCCACGTCGATGTCCTCGGGAAAGCCGAGGAACATCAACTGATCCTGGACGTAGTAGACCTCCACGCGGAACTTGCGGGCGACGGCCCACGCCGTCATGTTGACCCAATCGGCGTCCTGATGCTGGTGGATACCGGCCGCCCGGCTTTGGACCTCTTGCGCGGGACGCTGGCGCAACCGGGCCAGCGCCGCCTCGTCCATCGACGCCATCAGTTCCCGGGCTTTGGCGAGCGCCGCCGCCGCCTCCGCCGGGGCCGCCGCCTGGTCCTGCGCGAGAGCCAGGAGGCGCTGAACCTTGGAGACTTGCTTATCATCCACCGCGGTCATCACTCCTTATCCCAATTGCCACGTCATCCACAGCCCGAAGACCGGGACGCCCGCTTCGGCCGTCGGCAACGGCGCCACCTGCACCGGGTGCAGGAGGTTCACGATGCGGCACACGTCCTGGACCGTCAGGGCCACGGAGAACACCAGTCCCGCTTCGCCGGGCCGCCCAGGGTTCAAGCCGAGGCCTTGGAGGGGTAACCCTGCCACGGCCTCGGCGAATCGCTCCGGGTCCGGGAAGTTGAGCGGCACTGGGGCCTGACGCCGGTACTCCCGGATGGCGGTGGTCACGAACTCCTCGCGGGTCATCCGAGGACCCTCGCCCGCATGAGCGTGACCAGCGCCCGCCAGTCCTGCTCGTCCGGCGTGGACGCCGGCGGCCGGTGATGGGCGAGCCACCGCGCGACCGGCACAGCGCGCATGGTCGCGAGGTCCGCGATGCGCCAGCCCTCGGCCGACCGGTACGCGGCGAACCCCCCCGGCAGGAAGGGGAGTGGTCCCACGGTGAGCCAGTCCCCCACCCCGGCGATGCGCGCATTCTCCCAGCGGCCTAACACTGCGCCGCGGATGTCTACGCGGCAGAGGTCGATGGTGCCGTGAAACCCGACATAGTGCGCCGAGATACTGCACCCGACCACCTGGCCGGTTCCCATCAGTTCGACATCGCCGTGGACCACGGTGTCCTGCAAACGGAGGGTGCCGCCTGGCGGCGGGGCCACATAGCAGGTGTTGTACAGCGCGGCCGTGTCGAGCCGCGATCCCGGTCCCACATAGACGGTGTCATGCAGAACCGCATCGCGGACGACCGCATCCCACACGGTCACGTCGTCCGCCAGCACCGAGTGCGCCACCCGGCTCCGACGGAACACGGTCGCGCGGCCCCTTACGACCGAGTCACGGACCACGGCCTCCGCCCCAATCCAGCACTCGCCGTCCTGCGCGAGCACTTCCGGACCGCTGACCAAGCCGCCCCGGGTCCCGACCGGACCCCAGGCCCCGGCTCTCGTGGCCACGATCCGAAACAGGTGCGGATCGGCGGTGGCTTCGAGTCGGTACTTGTCCACCGCGTTCACTCCTCTCCCTGGTGCCGCCGTCCTCATCGGGCGCCCGATGCAGCACCTCCGGGGCGCGACGCGCCGGTGTCGGCGCGTTTCGGATGCGGTTCTCCATGTGGCTCAGATCATGGCTCAGATGATGACGGGCGGCGGACCGCCGCTGGCTCAGACCGCTGACTCGGACCGGTGGCTCAGACCGGTGGCTCACCGCGGCCCTGTAGGAGCCGGACCCGCCGCCCGTTTGGGGGAGCGGCGGTCCGCGAGCCGTGGAACAACCGGCCAGGGATCGCTCCCTGGCCGGTCCCGTTAGGACAAGGGCACAAACTCTACCTGAATCCCGTCTAGCTCAAAGGCGCCGCCGTCACGGTATGGTCCCGTATTGCCGGCCGCCCGCCAGGCTTCGAAAACGTCGGCGGCGCCGATTTGTCCGTACTTGGCCTTCCAACGCGCGGTAAAGTCGCCGATGTTGCGGCAAATCATTTCGTGTCCCTCAAACCGTGCGGTCCATTGTGGTTCCCGGTTGGATACTCGGTCGCGGTTCGTGCGGCGGGGCGTGGCCCGCGTCGGCTGAGCCATGTAGTCCCCGGACATCAAACGGTCGAGCATGGTCACGGCGTTGTTGAGCTTGTCGAGGTCCCGGCGCAGCCGGCTGACCTCCAACAACGCATGGGTCTCGGCGCTGAACAGGGCATCATTCTCGTTCCGCAGGCTTTCAATCTGAGCCTGCAGCCGGCTGATTTCTTCCTTGACCGGGCGAACCTTCTCGACGGCCTCTTCGTACACTTTCGAGGCCGCCTCGTACCGAGCCTGGATGTCCACCGGTACCCCAAGTTTCTGCGCCATCACGGCCAGGAATCCCTCTTGAGGGTTCGCCGGTTGCGGCTGCGGTTCCGCCTGCGGTTGCGCCTCTTGCTCGACCGTCGCGGTCTTCTTCTCGGCCACTGCGCGTCACTCCTTTTTTGGTGACGGCGGGACCGCCCGCGGCGGTGCTATTCACTTGTCGCGAACGGTCCTGCCTCCCTTCTGTCCCGATTATACCATGCCATGGCGTCCCTGTCAAGTGGTTGTTTCGGTTGTCTTGCCATGGCGTCTGCGTTCGTTCTGTCCGGATTCTACCATGCCATGGCGTAGTGTGTCAAGTGTTCGCGCAAAGTTTTTTCACGGAATGCGCCGTGAGCAAATGGCCAAATATTATACGCGACCGGTCGCCACGTTGTCAAGGATTTTTTCGCTTCATTAGATCCCAAAAATGCGCGCGATTATATCACACGTCCCGCCATTTGTCAATGGTCATTTTGTCCGCCACATATCGGATACTCTAGCGAGAGTATAGCCATCATACAACAGGCGTATACGTAGCGATATGCGTATACGCAACAGGACCATGTAGACGTATACGCATACGGATAACCAAACGGATGTATGTAGGCGTATACGTATACAGCGATGCTGCAGCCGCGTGTGCGCGCGCGCGCGCGATCCCGGCGCCCGTAAGATCTACCGGTAGCGGTAGATCGCGCGCGCGTGCGGGCGTGCGGACCGGCGCAGGCGGCCGCGCGTCTGCGGGCGCGCGCGCGCGAGCGCGGGGAGGGCGGGAGAGCCAGGAGGCTAAACCCCGCCGAGAGCCAGGGGGCAGGGGAGGCGGGGAGAGCCACCGCATCCCGGGGTGGGACCGATACAATAACCCCAGGAGGCGACGGGATGACCGAGCGGGCACAGTATCACCTGCACCATCCGCAAGCGGACGGCGACGTGGGCACCCTTCACATCGACGTGGACTACGCCGCCGCGGCGGTTGTGGCATTAGGGAACGGCGGGTTTGAGGCGCGGCACGCGGACCGCGACCCGGAGGCGCCAAGCCCGGCCCAGATGGGACCCGTGGCGGAGAGTGCGCCCGCGTGGCAGGCGGAGCGAGCGGGTGAGCCGCCAGAGGGCCCGGACGACCCCGATCGGTTCGCGCTGGAGGGCCAATGCACGCTGGAGGTCACGAAACCGTGCGACGTGGCGGCCGTGCTCGGGACAATGCTGGAGCTGGGCACGGAAGCCGGGGTGGCCACCGACGAAATCGACCTCATCGAGGCCAAGGGGTGGACCACCGACGCCGAGGCGTTGCAGGCCATTACGGCGGTGTATGACCGCTTGCCGGACACGGATAAGGAAACGGGGCACCTGATCATTGAAGCGGCGCAGGCCGTCATTTTCGAGGGCAAGAGTTTGGCCCACGGCGAGATGGCCGCCGGGGCCGAGGGCTGGTGATGGCCGCCCCGACCCCGCTCGAGGCGTATGTCCGGCTCAGCGCCTGGCTGGCGCGGAACGGCTGGCCGGTCCACGCCGTGAACACGCCGCTCATGTACGACGCCTATGGCCTAACCGACTTCGGTGCCCATGACGTGTACCTGGTGCAACGGTTGGATCGGCGCCAGCAGGCGGAAACGCTGATTCACGAAGCCGGCCATGTGCTGCTGCATTGGCACTTGGCGGCCGAGGGTCTCAGCCGGGAAGAAGGCACCGTGGAGGCCATCGCGGTCGTCCTGACGTGGGAACAGTGGGGCTGGTATGAGCGGCATCCCTTGGCCGACCGGCGGGTGGCCCCGGTGTTGGAGAGCCAGTGGTCCGCCACCACGCGGGAGGCGTACCGCGCCTTGAAGGATGTGGCCGAAGGCCGCCGCCCGCCGCCGGGGTCGGCGCGGCTGTTCTTGGCGACGGAACAGTGGATCCAGCAGCAATGGCGCCAGCGGGCGGAGGCGACCGCGACGGTGCCGTAAGGAGGCGGGGTCATGGTCTGGAGCGAGTGTCCGGACTGCCAAGGCTGGACGGTGCGGCGGTCGGCGGAGGACCATTGCCGGCTGTGCGGGTCCACGGCCCCGCCGTTGGCCGTGGCGCCGATGGATCGGCCGCTCGGGGTCGCGTTCAAGATCGCGCGCCCCTTCGAAATCTGGGTGCAGGCCAAACCCGATTGGCCCTGGTGGCGGACGCTCGGCACGTTCGAGTACGAGAGCCACGCGATGCGGGATTTGGAGGAGACGCTGCGGACCACCAAAGCCGCGCGGGCGGCGGCGGTGAACGTGAAAACCCGCACGTTTCTCCGGATCGTGTCGGCGAAAGGCGTGCCGCCCCTCACGCCCGACCAGGCCGCCAAAATCCCGGTGGACCGGGAGGCGCTGGTGAGCCGGTTTGTGGTGCTGCCGGCCGTCGAGCAAAGCCCGGTGCAGGCCCAAAAGTACGAGCAGGGGAGTGCGGCCGGTGCGCCGACGCCCGTCACGCCGATGATGGCGCCCGCGCCGAGCCCTCCGGCGTCGCGAAGGAGGAGATGAGGATGAGCACGCCCGGTACGGCCTATTGGCTCTTGGAACTGCGCCCGGGGGATTGGGTGCTCAGCAATACGGTGACGACGCGCCAGCGGGACCAAGCCAAAACGGTCGTCGGGCCGTTCGCGTCGGAGGCCGAAGCCCAACACGCCTATGTCGTCATTGCCCGGAGCGGGCCGCAAAAGCGGTTCCGCCGCCGGGTGTCGTAACGAAAGGAGGGACCGCGATGCCGCGTCCCCCGTATCCGTATAAGACGTGGGCCGCGTATCAGCAAGCCCGCCAGCCCCTGCGGGGCGGGAAGCGCGGGCCGGCCCGGGGGTGGTCGGCCGTCACGCCCCCCGAACGCGGCCCGTGGTGGGTCTTGGTCCCGGAGGACTTCAATGACCCGCCCGTGGTGACGAAGACGCCCGCGAGCCAGGGGCAGGTCCTCGCCGGGCCGTTTGACCTGGCGAATCAAGCGGCGGATGCCGCCCGGTGGCTGGTCGTGTCCGAGGTGGCCGATGACCCGGAACGTCTGGCGACCGTGCTTCACCAGATCCTGCAGGCGCCGGAGGAATCCGAGGCCCAAACCTATCTCGTGACCCTGTGGTTAGCGGCGTGGGATGACGCCGACACCGGGACGCGGGATGCGGCCCGGCACCTCTATGTCCGCCAGTACGGCAGTCGCAGTTGGCAGTCGGCCACGGCGTTGGTCGATGACCTGAAGGATTCCACCTGGTACCGGCGGCGGGTGGGCCCCGCGCGTCGGCGCCCCGTCCGCCGCTGAGCGCGGCACGAAAGGAGATCCCCATGCCTCGACCTCCGTATCCGTACAAAACGTGGGCCGCGTATCAGCAAGCCCGGGGCGGGGACGTGCGGCTCGGCCGGCGAAGATACGGGCCTGAGCCGGAAAATGCGGACATCTTTCAAATGGGTATTTGGTCGCCCGGCCGCACGGGGACCTATCTGTGGGTGGACCGTCCGGACGAGGTGCCGGAGCCTGTGGACCGGCCCGAATTGCTCGACTTGGCGAGGAGGGGCATCAACCCGGTGAATTTTGTGGTCGAAGGGCCCTTCCCGCCTGACACGGTGAGCCAATCGGTCGCTGCGTACCGGACCCTCCTGAACTGGGACCCGGCAACCGTGATGGAACCGATTCGCTTAGACCTGCTCGTGAACCGCTCTGAATGGGAGAACCTCATGGCGGCGCACTATCCGGCCTCGGTGGACAGTCTCACTGAGGTCGCCGGGCTGGCGCTGTGGGAAGCGTGGATGCGCTGGGTACCGGCGAGGTTGCGCCACGACGCCCCGGGGGCCGTGTTCTGGGCGCGGTTGGCATACCAGGCACCGCAGTTCGCTGACGAGTACTGGCCCCTGACCCCGGCCGGGGCGGATGGCGTGCCGGTGGAGGACGCCTGGGGTGTCATGGAGCGGAACGGCTTTTCCAGGCAGAAACACGGGAGGATAGATTTTGGACCTGACCCGCTCAGCCCGTGGGGCTCGTATCGGCGGCGTCGGCGGTAGAGAGGAGCGCGACCATGGCCCGACCCCCGTATCCCTATAAATCGTGGGCCGCGTACCAGCAAGCCCGGGGCGGTGACCTGCGGCTCGGGCGCCGCCTTCAGCCGCCCACGGGCGATTGGGATGTCTACCGCTTGGGGATTTGGTCCCCCCGACGCAATGGCGTCTGGCTCTGGGTAGACCGGCCGGACGAGGTACCGGCACCGGCGGACCCGCCCAAACTGCTGGACCTGGCCGAGCGCGGGGCAAGCCCCGTGGAACATGTCATCGAAGGTCCCTTCCCGTATGACACCGTGAGTCAATCGGTCGCGGCGTACCAGGCCCTCCTGGAGTGGGATGCGTCCACCGTGCTGGGGCACATTCCGTTGAACCTGCTGGTCCAGCGCAATCTCTGGGACGTGTTGGTGGAGAACGGCTATCCGCAATCGGTCAACAGCCTGACCGATGTGGCCGGGCTGGCGCTGTGGGAAGCGTGGATGCGCTGGGACTTGGCGCAGTTGCGCCACGATGCCCCGGGCGCGGTGTTCTGGGCGCGGTTGGTGGTCCGGGTGCCGGACTGGGCCGACGAACTCTGGGACCGGACCCCGGCGGGGGCAGACGGCATCCCGGTGTCCCAAGCCTGGGCCGTCCTGGAACGGAATGGCTATCCCAAGCGGAAGTCGGGGAATTGGTTTGAGCCGCAGCCGCCGCCGGGTGGGTGGGGACCGGCTTGGCGGCGTCGGCGGTAGAGAGGAGCGCGACCATGGCCCGACCCCCGTATCCCTATAAATCGTGGGCCGCGTACCAGCAAGCCCACCGCGCGGGACGGCCGATCGCCACGGCGGGCGGTCGGGTCGCCCGGGCGCCCTTTACCCGGATTACCAAGGCGGGGTTCTATCTATGGGCCCCAGTGCCGAACCCGCATGAGGTGATGCTCGCCGAGTATCATCCCGAGGAGCCGCTCGGCTTTCAGTGGTCTCCCGTGTTGCCCACGGAGCTGCGGGAAGACGTGCGCGAGTATGGCATGGCGGGCGCCGTCGTAGCGGGCCCGTTTCGGTCGCCCGAGGAGGCCTACGCCTGGCACCAGGCGTTGGTGGACAAAGTGGTGCACGGCGACCCGGATGGGGCAACGTTGGCGGAAGCCTTCGCCGCGGAACAAGCGGCCCCCCGAGGCAGCGCGGCGTGGAAGTGGTGGGGGTCGGCGTCCGACTGGATGTGGATCCATTCCTCGCCGGAGGCGCGCGAGGAGTCCGACCGCCGGTTTGCCGAGTATTGGTGGCCGTTGCTCGGGACCCGAGAGCGGAGGCGGCCCCGATGAGCCGGCCGCCGGCGCCCTATCGGACCTGGGCCGCGTGGGCCGCGTCCCGGCAACGCCCGGGGTCGGCACCGGGCCGGGCGCGGCTGGCGCGAGCCCCCTTCACGAGACCGGACGCGCCGGGGACCTACCTGGTGGCTGTGGCCCCGAGCCACCGGGTTGCGGACGTGGTGACATACCGCCCGGAGGCGCCAGGGCGGCTCAAATGGAGCCCGGACCTCGGTCCCGAGTTCTGGGAGCGCGTGGGGGAGTTTGGGCTGCGCGGCGTCGTGGTCGCGGGTCCGTTCCCTGATGAGTTTGCGGCGGCCCAATGGCACCAGACGCTCATGGACACGGCGGAGGACGGCGACCCGACCGGGGCGCTGCTCGCGGAGGCGCGGGCCGCCCGGGACGCGGCCCCGTTCGAAAGCCCGGCGTGGGAATGGTGGGATTCGGCCTACGAGCGGATGCGCGAGGACTCCACCCCCCTGGTGCGGTTTGAGGCCGATCAGCAGTACAAAGAGTTTTGGGCCCCGATGATTCGCGCACGCCAGTTCCGAGGAGGTCACGGATGAGCCGTCCACCCTACCCCTACCGCACCTGGGCCGCCTGGGCCGCCGCGCACGCGCCGTCGGACGCCCGACGCCGGGGGCGGATGCCTCCCCGCCTAACCCTTCGCGCACGACCCCAGATCCCGGCCCAGTACGCCCGGGCTTTCGGCTACGGAACGACCGGGTGGTATGTCACCGTCCCGAGCGCCTGGGAAGCCGGGAACGAGGGCGGCCACCCGCTCGTGATTCTCGACGGGCGGGACATGCTGGCGCGGTATCCGACCCCCGAAGCCCGGGCGTCCCATGTGGTCGCGGGACCGTTTTCCTCGGTGGACGCGGCGGAGTCCTGGGCACGCAGCGCCGACAATCTGGCGCGGGCCTTTTTCGTCGCCCCGGGCATGGTGCCGTATCGGGCCGCCGCCTTGGAGCAAGAGGCGCAGGCCGTCATCGAAGACAGCGAACTCGTCATCGGCGGCGGGTTCATTCCCCCGACGACGTGGGGCGAGGTCATGGCGGACCTGGCGGCGGCGTACATTCTGCAACGGGCGGAGGGGGCTAGCCCGGAGAGTGCCAGCGCCGACTTTTGGTACACGCTCATCGCCGGGGCCGTTTCGGCGGCGAGTCCCACCGACTGGCAGGAGGCGGAGGAGGCCTGGAACACGCAATGGCGAGCGCTGTTCGACATGGAGTTTCCGTTGCACGGCCTCGGCCCGACTTAACGACACTGTGGATCCTGCACCCCTACGTCCCCGAGACACGGCAGACGGGGCGCCAACAGGCGACGTGGACGGCGTTGGCGGCCGCCCGAGCGCGGTGGCCGGTGGTCGATGTGCCGGTGGGGCGGGACGGCCGCTACGAAGCGAGTTTTCGCGCCGCGTGGCAGCGGGGCACGGATTTTTGTGTCTGTGAGCAAGACGTGGAACCCGCGCTGTGGCACCTGGAGGCGTTGGCGCGGTGCCCGGAACCGGTGTGCGCCTGGGCCTATGCGTATGGCCTCGACCCGATGCAGGAAGCGCAAATCCGCGCCATCGCGGACACCATGCGGCGCCTGCCTCCCGACGAATTGTTGGTCCTGCGAACCTATCCGGTCGTGAGCCTGGTGCTGGACTGGACGGCCCCCGAGGTGGTGCCCGTCGTGCATCGGCACTGGACGCCCAATGGCCCCGCCCGCATGGCGGTGCCGGGGGATGCCTACGCGGATCTCGCCGGCTTTGGCCTCATCCGGTTTCGCGGCCCGCTCTGCGCGGCGCATCCGCCGGCGTGGGAGCCGGGCCCGTGGGGCACGTTGGACACGCGGGTGACCTCCTGGCTCCGGACCTTAGGGGTGCCCATCCATCTGCACTGGGGCACGCCGTGGCCCGCGCATCACCATAACTGCCGGTGCCATATGGACGACCCGGCCACCCGGGGTCCGACGATTTTTCGGGACGACGAGCGGTAGGGGAGGCCGCCGATGGGCGAGGAGGAGTACGGAGCCGCCTACTGGACCACGCACTGTGGCCCCATTCCCTACGGGCGGACGCTCCCGTGGCTCCAGCACTTCGGGCGCATTGCGAACGAAATTATGTTCCGGTGGCGGCCCCGAACCGTGTGGGACGTGGGGTGCGGGTGGGGCCTCCTGGTGGAAGCTCTGCGGGACCGGGGCATCGCGGCGGGCGGGTGTGATCTCTCCGCCTATGCGCTCGCGCAGGCGCGGCCGGACATCCGGCCGTATCTCCAGCACGCTTCGCTGTTGACCCTGGCCCCCCGCCGCGTGGACCTGGTGTGCGCCATCGAGGTGCTGGAACATCTGCCGGCGGCGGACGCCCGCCCCGCCGTCCAGCGCTTGACGGCCTGGGCGCCCCGGGTCCTGTTTTCCGCATCGCCCGACGATGTGACCGAGCCGACGCATCGCAATGTGCAGCCGCCGGCGTATTGGGACGCGCTGTTTGCCGAGCAGGGCTACGGTGTGGAGGAGGCGCCCGCCCTCTGGGTCAGCCCGTGGGCGCGGGTGTACGTCGGCCCGTCATAATGGCAAGCCATGCCATGCCGGGGTCAAGCGGCGCGGTACAATAGACGCGGAGGTGACCAGCCCCGTGAAGAAAGGGCTGCCATTGCAGATTGAATTGGTGGAGCACCGGGACCCCGTGAACGGCCGCACCATGACCTATGGCCGGTCGAAGCACACCTATGCGTCCAGCCCCCGGCTCCAGGCCTTCCGGAAGTGCATTCGCCAACAGATGGAGGGCAAGACCTTCCGCTCGCCGGACCCCGTGGCGAACGCGCGGGCCGTGCGGGAGGCGCTGTCGTCCGCGGCCCGGTCCTGCTCCCGCGGTCGCGGCGGCATGTAAGTCCCCCGCCACCGTGCGACGACCCCGCGTGTCAACCCAGCGCGGGGTCGTGGTGCGGTTAGCGGGCGACGGGCTGTCGCAGGGCGTCCAGCATGGCCCGGCGGAAGGTTTGGTGGGCGGCTTCCACCGCCCGGCGGCACTCGCGGACCACGCTGGGGTCCGGGGCGTCTGTGGCCTGCACGGCGGCTTTGAGCAAGGCGGCGGCCGCCCGCTCCAACCGGTTCGGGTCGTCCCACGGCCCGCTGTCCAGTTCGTGCCGGGCCTGGCGCAAGGCGCTGAGCACGGCCTCCCGCGTCGGGGCCCGAGGCGGGGCGACCCGCTCCTGATCCACCAACAACGCCTCCGCCGTGTCAAGCCGCTGGCGAATCTCGCGCCGGTCCGCCTCCGTGACGGTGGGGGACCGCGCGAAGCGGACGGCCTCCGCGACCGCCGCCCAGGCGGTGACCAGGGGGAGGGGGAGGGGCGGCCACGGCACCTGGTTCGCCAGCGCCGCTTGGGCGGTTTCCACCGCCGCGCGGTGGGCAGGGGGGCTGGCGGCCAGTTTCGGCGGTGCCCAGTCAAACAGTTTCATCACCGCATATTCGCCGGCGGCCTGGACCATGTGTTGCCGGCGGCCAAACCCGTCGGCCGTTTCGGCCCGGCGGAGGGCCATCAGCATCGCCCAGAGGTGCCACCGGGTGCAGTCGAGGCACGCGGTGCCTGCGGGCAGGTCCTCCGCATAGCTCCAATCGGGCGAAATATTGGCAAGCTGTGGCAAATCGTCGTCGAGCGTCTCTGGGCGCGTCTCCGTGGAATGGGCACTCTCCGCATCCTGGCTATCCTCTGGCGGGGCGAATCCCTCCCGGACGGACGTATCCGCGTGTCGCGGGAGGGGATCGTCCTCGTCAAACGCCCGGAGCAGCCACTCGGGCGGCTCGGGCAAGGGGGGCGGCGGTTCAAACTTAAAGGTGCGAAAGGGATTGTCTTCGTCCGGATCGCGGCGACGACGCCTCCACCACGGCACGGTGCTGACCCCCCTGTGCGGTATACTCTGAGAGAAGGATACCACGGCAGGAGGTGGCGGAGGTGTCATGGCAGATCGTCGTGCGCTTGACGGGCCCGGAACCCGACCTGGCCTTGCGCGACAAGTTGGAACACTGGGCCGCGCAGGTCAACGCGGAACTCGACCGCCAGATTCATATCCGGCTCGGGTGGACGGAAACCAAGCTGGCCCACCGCGAGTTTCTGAGCGACCAGCCGTTGCACCCCGGGGGGTGGGTCCTCGAAGGCAGCGCCGCCCTGACGCCCCCGGTGCTGGAGGCGGTGATGACCCTCGACTCACCGCCTACGCCGCCCACGTCGGACCCGCCCGCGCCGCCCAAACCCTAGCGGTTATTCGGCGATACCTGGCGTGGGGCGGGACGGCCGAGGACGGGGCGCTCGCGCGGTACGCGGAGGAGTTGGCCCGGGCGGGCTACAAGCCGGGCACCATCGCGTGGCACGGCCGGTTGATTCGGGCCTTTTTCCGGGCCGTCGGGGAACAGCCCCCGGCCCAACCGGTGCGGCCGCAACGGGGCCAAGAGTGGCGGCCGGCGCTGGACCCTGCCGTGGTCCGCGCGATGATTCAAGCAGCCCGGGCGGGCGCGATCAGCGACGGGGCGGCCGCGTATCTGGCGGCCAGCACCTTGTACGGGTGCCGCCACATTGAACTGCGGCGGCTGCAAGACCCGAGCTTTCGCGACCTCGCGCAGGAGCGCGTCTACATTTGGGCGGCGAAAGAGAGCCAGTCGCGGTGGGTGTGGTGCCCGCCCGCGGTCCACCCCTGGTTCCGGCACTGGCCGCGGCTCACGCCGCGCGGCGGGTACGATGCCTTTCGCGAGTGTTGCGCGGCGGTGAACCTGCAGGTGGACGGGCCGCTCGGCTGGCACGCGATCCGGCGCAGCCTCGTCTGGGCCTTGCTCCAGGCGCATGTGCCGATCCCCGACGTGATTCGCTTTCTGCGCTGGCAGTCGGGGGCGGAGGCGTTGCCCGGGACGGGGGAGGCGCTGCTGTATGCGATGCCGACGGCGGTCATCGGCCCCACCGTGACGCACACGGTGGACACCGCGGGCACGGCCGCCGCGGATGCGGCGGTGTGGGCGGCCCACCCGTTTTGGCCAGCCTGGCGGGATTAAGTCGTCGGCCGAATCAGGATCGGGGAGAACGTGTTCCCGAACAAGGCCAAATCCGGCGCGTACACGTCGTAGGTGGTTTGCGGGCACTGCTGCGTCGGGAGGTAGTACCACGCCGTGTTATCTTCCGTGGTTAGCACGGTCCCGGCGCTCTGATTGGCGACCGTCAGGTAGAGCCAGCTGGGGCCGCTGTTCAAAATTCCGCCGCCCAAGGGGGTGAAGCAGCGGTACCCGGGACAGCTGTTCGCCGCCCCATTCCAGACACCCTGGCTGTTCGAGGAAATCGTGGCGGCCAGCACATAGAGCCCCGATTGGAGCACCACCTGTTCCGTAATCAGCCCTTGGCGTCCGGTGACGGTGCCAATGTTCGTCCCGTTGAGCACGAGCACCGCGCTGCTTTGTGCCGCGGCCGTCACGGTGTACGTGCCCGCCTGCGACACCGTGAAGAGACTCGCCGCGAGCCAGATGCCCCACGGGACCGTGGGCCCGCCGTCCTCGGTAATCGCCGGATAGGTGTTGTTGGCCAAGTTGACCGTGGTCAGCTCCGGGTGATTCCACGCCGTCAGCGGCGGAATCCCGGCCGACGTGGTGGTTTGCGACGTGGGCAACCACACGACGGGCGGCTGGTTCAAGATTTGCTGCTGGGACGGCCCCGGCGACGTGGACCCGCCCCCGCCGCCCGGGGCCTTGTTGCGCGTCATCGCGCTGTCCAGGGCGACTCCCAAGCCAATCGCCGCCACCAGCCCGCTCCCGATATACACCGAACTTTTAATGGGCATCGTCGTGCCTCCCTTGGTCTTAGTCTACAGGGCGGCGACCGTCACGCGGGCTGCACGGTGGCCGTCCCCAGGGTCGCATTGGTCGTCGTGAGCAGCGCATAGAAGTTGGCGGGCACATAGGCCGTCACCGTATGGACAGCCCCGCTAACCGTCCCCGCGGGTTCGGCCGCGACGGTGCTGGTGGATGGGGTGGCGGTGGCCCCTACCCCCAACGCCACGCTGGCGGCGGCGCTCGCCGTCGGGCTGAAAGTGACGGGCACGTAGAGCCACACGTCGGCCCCCGTCGTGTTCTGCCACGCCGTGCCGCTCGTCAGCGTGACGGTGCTGGCCGCGGGCGGACTGGTGACGAGGACCGGCAGGCCGAGCGGAATCCCGGGCGTTTGAGCCAACGTCACGCCGCCCTCATAGGTGCCGTTGTTCGCGGACCCGGACGTGCCCACGTTGGTGGCCGTGGTCCCGCTCGTCTCTTGCAGGGGATAGTACACGGTCGGCGACAAACTGCTCACGTAGCTTTGGTACTGCGCCGGCGTCATGTTGAGCCCGTTCGCATAGAGTGTCGCGCGCTGGGCGGTGGTCAAGGCGGTCCCGGACCAGTACGCGACATGAGCAATCATGCCGGGGAAGTACTGCCCCACCCACGCTGGGCTGATGGCGATCCCCATGTTGTGGCTGGGGACCTGCAACGTGCCGCCGATCCCTTGGCTGCCGTAGGGGTTGTTGTTGACGTAGAGCGTCAGGGTGCTCCCGTTCCACCACCCGATCAGGCAATACCACTGGTAAGTCGTGAGGCTGGGGCCCGTGGCAGTCGGGTTCCCGCTGGTGGTGCCGATGTCAATCTGCACTTGCGAATTGCTGGAGATCCAGCCCATCTGCCAGCCGTGGCCATCGGTATCGGTGTGCCCAGCCCCGGTCAGGCGGGGGGTATTGGTGATGCTGCCGGTCACATACACCCACAGCATCAACGTGAGACTCGTCACGGCGCTCGGAATGTAGGGGGTGGACACCCACCCGGTGCTCCCGTTGAACAGCGGCGCCACGCCGCCGTTGACGTGACACCGGAAATCCCCGGAGGGGCCCATCGGCCCGGTCGGTCCCACAGGCCCGGTCGGCCCCGGCGGGCCCGCATGTCCCAGCCAGACGGCCATGGATGTCCCTCCTTACGCCGGGGCGACCGTCGCCGTCCCCAACGTCGCGTTGGTCGCCGTCAGCAGCACATACCATGAGACCGGCACGTATACGGTCAGGGGGCGAATGCTCCCGGCGACCGCCCCCGCCGGCACGCTTTCCCACGTCGATTGCGTCGGCGTGCTGGTGGCCCCGACACCCACCGCGAGGGTGGCGGCCGCCGTGGAGGTGGGGTTGTACGTTACCGGCAGCGTCAGGACGACATCGGCCCCCATGGTGTTCTGCCAGGCGGTCCCCGATGTGGGCGTGGCGGTCGTGGGCGCCGGGGGGGATGTGCTCACTACGCCATATGCGGGAGGTCCTCCGCTCGATCCGAGCGTGTAAGTTCCGGTGTAGGTCCCATTGTTGGCGCTCCCCGCCGATCCGAGGTTGGCGGCGGTGGTGCCGGACGTTTCTTGGAGCGGCCAATAGTTTGTGAAGCCTAGGCTTTGGAGATAGGCCTCATAATTAGCGACGGTCATGCTGAGCCCGTTTTGGTAAATGGCGGTCCGTTGAGCCGACGTTACCGCCGTTCCAAAGAGGATCGCCGCATGCGCAAGTTGTCCGGAAAAATAGTTCCCGTTATCCGCCAAACCAATATAGATGTCATTCGTCCCGGCAAGCGGGAAGGTGGCCCCGCCGGCCGTGCTGCTGTAGGTTGCTTGGTCCACGCCGTCTACCGTAATCGCAAAGGCGCTCGGGCTCACCGCGTTGCCGGAAACGCCGTTCATAGTCGCGATGACGCAATGCAGGTTCCCATCATTAAAGGTCAGGTTCGTAGTCACCCCGACCGCATTGCCCGCGGTATCGAATCCCCACTCGATAGCCCCGGTTTTCCCGCCGTAGAAACTGCCGATACAGAGCGTGAGGTTGCCATCGGTAGTGGACATGTTTTGCCGTCCCGAGAGAATGACGCCATTCCCCGTCATCGTCGTGCGAAACCACGCAATATAGGTCGCGGCGCTAATGCTTGGCTGCACGACTGGGGTAGCCACATAGCCCGCGCCGTTTAGACTGAGCATCACCCCTTGCGTAATCTGTCCCAATGGGCCGCCCGGGGGTCCGACGGGTCCTGGCGGCCCCGCAGGCCCCGTCGGCCCGGGCGGGCCACCGCCCGGCCCGATCCACGTCGCAATACTCACGGTCTCTGGTCCTCCCTACACAATCAGAGCGCCCGCGTAGACCTGGTTCGCGGTGCCCGCGGTCACGACGACGGTGACCGTGGACCCCGCGACCACGCTGATCACGGCGAGCGTGCCCGCATAGGATCCCACGGCCTCGGCGGTGCTGCCGACCAACGTGAGGCTTTGCGCCCCGGTCGCGTCGGTGTAGTTGACCGTGATGGCCA
>Ga0078972_1003119_pt1 | contig 50967 bp, 49 predicted proteins | sample YelNatPaOPGAMG01_FD_67568 | JGI IMG/M metagenome (GOLD analysis project Ga0078972, IMG submission 67568) | Hot spring thermophilic microbial communities from Obsidian Pool, Yellowstone National Park, USA - OP-RAMG-01 (SPADES assembly) (version 2) | ecosystem: Environmental > Aquatic > Thermal...
TGTATTGCTTGACGATTTCCAAAGGCGCACCACCCACGGTGGAAACAAAATAACTGTTGGTCCAGAGACTCGGCAATCGGGTACGACACCAGCGGAACTCCTGGCGCAACAGACGCGATGAGCGGCCCTTGATCCGCTTGATCAAATTGTGAACGCCAAACTGCGGGTCCACCTCGACCAAAAGGTGCACATGGTCTGGCATGACCTCCATCTCCAGTATCTCGCTATCCGTCTCTGAACAGACCTGCCGTATAATCTCCCTAAGACGTGTATCCGCCCCGTTAACCAACACGTCCCGGCGATACTTCGGACACCAAACCACATGGTATTTACAGGAAAACACCACGTTGTTGTTTGACGTTGTTGTTTGACTTGTATACGACTTTATATTCCGACATGCGTTCATTATATCAGGCCAATACTGGATAACCAACAGGCTACCGCTCACCCCATGTCTAAAGACAGGGGCTTGCGCGGCAGACTGGGTCAGGATCGAAGGCCGGCCATCCCCCGGTTCATCGGACCACACCGGCTTTTCTCCGACGCAAAATGCCCTGAAGCTCCCTTTCCCGCTTCTCGTCCCGACACCCGGGACCGGACTCCATTATCGACCAAAAAAACGCGCTCCACAACTGGCCAAGGGGGCCGGCGGCGCTCACATGCCGGAATCCCCCATCTGGATCTCCTGAGGGGCTCCCTCCGAACAGGACTCCGACCTTGCCGGCTGGCGCTTTTCCGGACTCTTGCCGACACCATGTGCGGGAGAGGGAGGTGAGGCTCCTTACCGAGCCGGCCTTTTTCCGGGATGCAAAAGATCAGCCGACAGCTCCCCGACCCCGGCTCCCCCTGGCTATCATTATCGGATTTTTCAAACAGCCCGGCCCCGTGTTACCCTCTGCATCATGACAACCCCAAACGAAACTCCTCTATCCCCTCCCCCCGCAGGAATATTCCGCTTCGCCCCCCCGATCCTCTTTCTCGGAGCGGGCACCGGATTCGGCCTTCTCTTCGATACGAAGGCCCTTCTTGTTCCCGACTTTACCCTCATCTTCCCTCTCCTCCTGCCCTTCTTCCTCGTGCGCCCCCGGACCCTGAGAGGAGGATTTCTGGAGGGTCTCCTTTTTGGCCTTGCCGCCAACATGATCGGGATACACTGGATCACAGTGAGCATGGAGAACTACGGCCACCTCCCCGTCCCGCTCTCGCTCGCCGGGCTCTCCATTTTCTCCCTCTATCTGGCCCTCTACCCCGCCCTTTTCCGGGCCCTCTCCCTTCGTCTGGGCTTCTGGAGGGCGGGCACGAACCGTCTCGCCCTCCGAAGCCTCTGGATGGCCCCGGCATTGTGGGTCCTCTGCGAATCCGGGAAGACAGAGATCCTGACCGGCTTCCCCTGGAACCCCCTCGGATCCCTTCTCTTCGGCCACCCATTTCTGGTACTTCCGGCCCGGATCATTGGAACCACAGGACTTTCCTTTCTCGTCGTCCTGGAAACCGTCCTCCTGGCCATGGCCCTCCTTACGCTCTCTGAGGGCTTACGGGCAAGAGCCCTTCCCGTCACGCTCCTTCCGGCCGGATTTATAGCACTCTGGCTATTGTGGGGAAGCACCCTCGAGCAGGCGCCGTCCGCCTCTCCCACGCTTCGGGTCTCCCTTGTCCAGGCCAACATTCCTCCCGACCAGAAATGGTCGGCCGAGAACCTCAGAAAAAACCTCGCACTCTACCTCGCACTGTCGCAACAAGGGGCAGGAAGCGGCGCACGGCTCCTTGTCTGGCCGGAGACCGCCCTCCCCGCCCTTTACAATAGCCCGGGAACCCATCTGGCCTCGACCCTTTCCCCCCTCCTCTCTCCCGGGAGCTTCCTTCTGACCGGCGCCATCGGGGAGAAGCCGGATGCCTCCTCCCCTATCGGCCTTTCATTCACAAATGCCGCCGTCCTCTACGGCCCTGACGGCACGCTGAGGGCAGACTATACAAAGCGACACCTCGTCCCCTTCGGAGAGTTCCTCCCCCTTCCCGCTCTTTTCGGCTGGCTCCGGCCCATGCTGGGAGTCTCGGGAGACATGGCCAGAGGGGCTCTCCCCGGACGATTTCCCTTGCCGGAAGGGGGCGGCACCTTCTCGCCGCTCATCTGCTACGAGGCCCTCTACCCCTCTCTCTCCCGGGAGGATCTGGGGAACGGCCACTTGCTCGCCGTCATCTCCGACGATGCCTGGTTCGGAGACACCAGCGCTCCCTGGCAGCTTTTCCGGGAGTCCGGAATGCGGGCGGCGGAGAATGGCGTCTACCTGGTCCGGGCGGCAAACACCGGGCTCAGCGGGATCGTGGCCCCCGATACGACCGTCCTTCGCTCGGGCCCCCTTTTCCGGAAAGCGGTCATCACCGAGACCACCCCGCTCCCGGTGGGACAAACCTTTTACCGGGAGCACGGAGAATGGGTCCTTCGACTCTCCCTCTCCGGACTTCTTTTCTTCCTGGCTCTCTCCCCCCTCCTCGAAAAAAGGCCACCGGACGCTCCCCTCTATGGCCCCGATTCCTCCGCCGGGTGATCGGGACAGGAGATGGCCCCCGATTTCGGATCACCTCCCGATCCGGCCGCTCCCCTGAAGTCCAGATGCCCCCGGCCCCCAAAAAGGCGGAAGACAAGGTTTCGGCCGCCAAAAGGGGCCTGGCGTGGCCTGACATGGATTGGCATAACATGGCTTGGATTGGATTGGCTGGCACTGGCATGGCCGGGCAGTTAAGGAATCGACGGGGTCTTAAACAGGATCTCCGATCTTTTCTTGGGGTCCTCCGATCTAGTAGGATATCCACCAACCCTATGGCGGGCACCGGGACACTGCCGTTTTTCTCCCCTGGACCGACCCCGACGCCAGGGGATCGACGCCAAGAAATCGACGAAAGAGCTCTCACATTTTCAGCCGAAAGGACCCCTCCGTGAACGGAGACCATATTGATATTCAGGCAATCCGGGACCGATTTTCCCAAAACCGCGACAGGTTTGACCAGCTCCGGAGGCATCTTTGACCCGGAACGCCTCTCCCTGACCATCGAACAGTTCGAGGCCCAGAGCGCGGATCCCGCCTTCTGGAAAAATGCCGAACGGGCCACGCGGCTTCTCAAGGAAAAGCGTCGGATCGAGAAAAGGCGGGATCTCCTCCGGGAGATCTCCGGAGAGGAAGGGGAGATCGAAACGGCACTCGATATGGGAGAGGATCCGGACCTTCTGGCGGAGGCGGCCCGAATCCTTCCCCTCTTCGTCTCGAAGATCGATCAGCTCGAGCTCGAAGAGATCCTCTCCGACGAGTACTCGGACAGCCCCGCGATCCTCGAGATCCATCCGGGGGCCGGGGGGACGGAGTCCCAGGACTGGGCCCAGATGTTGCTCCGCATGTACCTCCGGTGGGCCGAGGGCCGGGGCTTCGAGACGACAGTCTTCGACCTTCAGCCGGGAGAGGAGGCCGGCATCAAGAGTGCCACGGTCCGGATCCGGGGGGAGTCTGCCTTCGGCTTTCTCCAGGCTGAAAGCGGCGTCCACCGTCTGGTCCGCATCTCCCCCTTCGATGCGGCCAAACGCCGCCACACCTCCTTCGCCTCCGTCTTCGTCTACCCCGAGATCGAGGGGGATATCGAGGTCGACATTCGCGACGAGGATATCCGGATCGATACCTTCCGCGCCTCCTCGGCCGGTGGCCAGCACGTGAACAAGACCTCGTCAGCGGTCCGGCTCACACACATGCCCTCAGGGATCGTCATCTCGAGCCAGAACGAGCGCTCCCAGATCCAGAACCGCGAGATGGCCTTCAAGGTCCTGAGGGCGCGCCTCTTCGAACTCGAACGCCAGAAGAAGAAGGCCGAGCTAGACATGGTCTCCGGGGCCGAGAACAAGAAGGACAACGCCTGGGGAAGCCAGATACGATCCTACGTCCTTCAGCCCTACCAGATCGTGAAGGACCACCGGACAGGCATCGAATCCTCCCGGGTCGACGAAATCCTCGACGGCAAGATCGACCCCTACATCCGGGGATTCCTTCTTGCGCGGTGGGAAGGAAAGCTCTTCACCGGAAAGGGAGACGACCTTCCCGATCTCTAGACGATCCTCCCTGTCAGTCGGAGGACCAGGGCGCCCGCATGACAAGAAGGTCGAGCACAACGGAAAAACCCTGCCGACTCCAGGCCGCAGTCCGCGACGGTTCGGCGCGGGCCATCACCTCGACGCTCTCCACCTCCTCCGCCCGGAACCAGTCCATGAGCGCGTGGTAGAGCCTCTCCCCCTCCCCTCTCCCCCGCAGTTCGGGGAGAACATACCAGTGCATGATATTGCCCGCCCGGGAGGGTTCCCCGTAGAGCCGCTCATAGACCGAACCCAGAATGAAGCCCCCAGGCTCCCGCACGGCTCCCTCCCCCCGGGCCTCCCGGCCTCCCGCAGGGAGAGGCGATACCGGGTAAAGCAGGAATCCCCGGTAGGTGGCCCGTTGCGCAAGCATCCGGTCGAAGGCCTTTTCCGCCCGGGACAGACCTTCCGTCCCGGCACGGAAGAGGGGCGGCGCCTCCTCGTCCATCAGCCGGACCCAGAATCGGGCCATGACAGCGGCATCTCCCGGGACGGCAGGGACCACCCGCCACAATGAGCGGTCTTCTTCGGCACTCCTCTTCGATCCTTCCATCGTCCATCCCCCCCCGTAAACCATGCGCGGACCAAGCCCCTTCCCTTCCCTCAAACCTTAGCAAATCGCAAGACTTGACTCTACCCCCCGAATCCGGAACGATAATAGGGTTGACGACTCCCCTCACCCCTCAGGAGGCCTTCGTGGCTTTTTTTTCAAAAGGCGACAGCTCCAGCTGGTCGGCCGCATTCCAGAGCTTTTCCCGCCAGCTTGCCGTCATGGTGACCCTGGGCCTCCTCCTGATCTCCGGGGGCGCCTTCTACGGGATGCACGAACTTGCCTCGCCGGCGGTTCACCAGAGACTTGCGGCAAGCAACCACCTTCTCAAGGTCGGGAGCTATCCGACCTTCGAGGCGGCGCTGGGCGCCCTCGAACGAAGGGTTCCTGGAAGGCTCAAGACATTCCCGTATTCTGCCGATACGACAGTATGGTTCGGGAGGCTTGCCCTCTTCGGGGCAGCCTTTCCCGATGCCAGAGGAATCATCAGAAAAGAGCCTGCTGGCTATACACTTTATGAAGAGGACTGATCGTCATGGACCGACGACCAAAGGGTTCCGGGTCACCATACAGTAAGCACATACGGGGAGGAGCAGGAGCGCCCTTCTCCCGGATCCATTCCTCACGGCCTTCATGGGAGGTTAAGCCGCCATGCCCATAGAGATTCCACTATTTCCACTTCCGAATGTCGTTCTTTTTCCGAAGACCCTCCGGCCCCTTCATATCTTCGAGCCGCGCTACCGGAAGATGATCGAATCCGCCCTCGAGGGGGAGCACCTCGTCGGCATGACCCTCCTCAAGGAAGGCTGGGAGGAGCAGTACGACCAGACTCCTCCTGTCGAAAAACGGGGAACGCTGGGAAAGATCGTCCAGAGCAACAGACTCCCCGACGGGCGCTACTATATCACCCTCCTCGGCATCTCGACCTTCGATATCGAAGAGGAGACCTCCAATGAGGAGTGGCGCACGGCCCTCGTCTCCGTCCTTCGCCCAGAGAGCCGCTGGCCTCTGGCCCAGGCCGACATGGACCGTATCGGCTCCGTCGTCTCGGAGGTGCTGACCCAGTGGGACCTGACATCCGAACTCAAGTGGATCAACGAGTCGGCAAAGGATCCGATCTCCCTTCTCCAGCACTGGTCGGCATTCCTTCCTTTCACGGCCACGGAACGCCAGTTTCTTCTGGAGGCTCCGGACATCAGGACTCAGGCGGGACGGCTTTACGATCTTCTCCTCTTCAAGAAGATCACCTTCGAGACCGAGATGGCCCAGGAAAACCGGAAGGACGGAGCGGGCGACCTCTTCTTCGATGTTTGACAGGATCGACGAGGGTCACGTTCTCGAAGGACCCCACAAGGCCCTCCGTCTCGTCTCTCCTCCCGGCCAGCTCCCCTTTCTCCACGCGATTCACCATCCGCGGACAATCCTTCCCGGCGAGCTGTCCGGCCAGGAAGAGACCGCAGAGATCCTCCGGAAGAACCTCCGGGGACTGACCCGGGGACTGCCTCCCCTTCCGGCGCTTCTCCACGGCCACCGGGGAACGGGAAAGACCTCGCTTGTCCTCTCCCTTTGGAACGAGTGGAACCAGGATCCGGGACTCCCCCCGCTCCGGCTCGTTCAGGCCGACATTACCGGGATCCCTTTTTTCGCTCCCCTGAGCGATCTCCTCTCCCTGCGACCCGAGTTCTACCTTTTCCTGCTCGACGACCTGGCCTTTTCTCCAGACGACCTGGACTTTCGCCAGTTCAAGGCCTTTCTCGACGGGGGGGCCATGGCCCCTCCCGAGAACATGGCACTTGTCGTCACCACAAACATCCGCAACCTTCTCCCCGAGTCCCGATCCGCCCGGGGGGACTCCCTTCATCCCGAAGAGGAGGCCGACGACGTCCACGCTATCCGCGACCGTTTCGGGATCGTCCGCTCCTTCGACGAACCTTCGCAGGAGGGCTACCTCTCCATCGTTCTCGCGAAGGCCCGAGCCGCCGGCATCCTTTCGGAAGAGGAAGGAGGAGTCCTCTCCCGCCTGGCCGCCTGGCAGGAGACCTCCCGCGACACGGTCGAAGAGCTCTCCGATCCTGCCCTCCGACTTCTCCTTTCGGCGCTCTCCTTTTCCCGCGGACGAGGCTCCCGGTCGGGGAGAACGGCCCGTCAGTTCGTCGACCTCAAGCTCCGCGGCCTCCTGTAATCCCTCCCGGACAAAAACAATTAAGACATTAACAAAAATAAATAAATCGGCATTAGCACAAAGATCCTCCATTGACTTTGAGACGGAGTTCATCTAGAATAAAAAGATTATTCGACCAAATATGAGGGGGATCCATGCTTTCAAACGACCTTCCCATGGGGCTGACCTTTGACGACGTCATCCTCGTTCCCCGCTTCTCCGATTTTCTTCCCGCCGACACCGACACCAGCATCGCACTGCAGGACGGCATTCGCCTGAACTTGCCCGTTCTCTCTGCGGCGATGGACACCGTGACCGAAGCGAGGCTCGCCATCGCCCTCGCCCGGGAGGGGGGAATCGGCGTCATCCATCGGGCGCTCTCCCCGGAGGATCAGGCCCACGAAGTCGACAAGGTCAAGAAGTCCGAGTCCGGGATGATCACCGATCCCATTACCATCGACCCCGACGCCACGGTGGGACAGGCGCTCGAACTCATGCAGACCTACCGTATCTCGGGAATCCCGGTCATCAAGGACAGGAAGCTCAAGGGCATCGTCACAAACCGCGACCTCCGCTTTGAGACGGTCCACTCCCGGAAGGTCTCCGAGGTCATGACCTCGAAGAACCTCATCACGGCCCCCGTGGGCACGACCCTCGATGCGGCCAAGAAGCTTTTCCAGGAATACCACATCGAAAAGCTTCCGGTGGTCAATGATAAAAATGAGCTCGACGGCCTGATCACCATCAAGGACATTGAAAAGAAGATCAAATACCCGAATTCCGCCAAGGATGCCCGTGGCCGGCTTCTTGTTGCGGCCGCCATCGGAGTCGGAGAACCGGCCCTTGAACGGGCCAGACATCTCGCCCGAGCCCAGGTCGACATGATCGTGATCGATACCGCCCATGGCCATTCGACGGGGGTTATCCAGATGATCCGGGAGGTCCGGAAGAGCTTCCCGTCCATTCCCGTCATGGCGGGGAACATTGCCACGGCCGATGCCGCGCAGGCCCTTATCAAAGCGGGTGCAAACCTTCTCAAGGTCGGCGTTGGCCCCGGATCCATCTGCACGACCCGGATCGTGGCGGGAGCGGGGGTTCCCCAGCTCACCGCCATCTCCGATGTCTACAGTGTCGCCCGGGAGGCGGGGGTTCCCGTCATCGCCGACGGGGGGATCAAGTATTCCGGAGACATGGTCAAGGCGTTGGCCGCCGGCGCTTCGGCCGTCATGCTGGGATCCCTCTTTGCCGGCACGGAAGAGTCTCCTGGAGAGACGGTCCTCTTTCAGGGTCGTTCCTACAAGACCTATCGCGGAATGGGCTCGATCGGAGCGATGGAGCGCGGCGGGGGAGACCGCTACAACCAGCCCGCCGGAGGAAAAAAGTGGGTTCCCGAGGGCATCGAAGGGCGCGTTCCCCACAAGGGCCGCCTGGCCGAGCTCATCTACCAGCTCTCCGGAGGTCTTCGCTCCGGGATGGGCTACTGTGGGTGCCGGACCGTCAAGGAGCTTCAGGAGAATGCCCACTTCGTCCGCATCTCTCCCGCCGGCCTCCGGGAAAGCCACGTCCACGACGTCATTATTACCAAGGAAGCCCCCAACTATCGCCGGGAATGGGACGACGCCTGATCCCTCCTTCCCCCTACAGAAAGCCCGCACGCCCGTGACCATCGCCCCTGTGCTGATTCTCGACTTCGGATCCCAGCTGACGCAGAACATCGCCCGACGCATCCGCGAGATGGAGATCTATTCGGAGATCCTTCCGGCCTCGACCCCGCTGCAGGAGATCCGTCGAAGAAATCCCCTTGCGCTGATTCTGTCGGGGGGGCCGGCCTCGGTCTACGAACCGGGAGCGCCCACACTCGACCCCGCACTGCTCGAGATGGGACTTCCCATCCTGGGCATCTGCTACGGGATGCAGATCCTTGCGCATACAGCCGGCGGCAGGGTCGAGCGGGCGAAGGTCAGGGAGTACGGCGTCCAGCCCTTTTCCCCTGCCGGGAACGTCTCCCCGCTCTGGCAAGTGTTTCCTCCGGGCTCCCCCGTCCTGATGAGCCATGGCGATAACATCATCACTCTCCCGCCCGGATTTTCGGCCGCAGGACAGACCTCCACGACGCCGGTGGCGGCCATGGAGAACCGGAAGAAGGGGATCTACGGGGTCCAGTTTCACCCGGAGGTGACCCAGACGATGGGAGGGGTCGAATTCCTTCGCCATTTTCTTAGGGATATTTGCGGGATCTCAAAAAACTGGACGCTCAAGGGATACCTCGACCGCCACATTGAGGCGATCCAATCCCAGGTCGGATCCGACCACCTGATCTGTGCCCTCTCCGGCGGCATCGACTCCACAGTGACCGCCCTTCTCTGCCACCGCGCCCTGAAAAACCGCTTCCACGCCTTCTTCGTCGACAACGGCCTTCTCCGGAAAAACGAGCTCTCCGAACTCCGGGGTGACCTCGACTCCCTGGGGATCCCCCTTGAGGTCATCGACGCCCGCCAGCTCTTTCTCGACCGTCTCCGGGGCGTGGCCGACCCGGAAAAGAAACGGAAGATCATCGGCAGGGCCTTCATCGATGTCTTCGGCCGGGAGGCCAAACGGCGGGGCAATTATCGCTACCTTGCCCAGGGGACACTCTACCCCGACGTCATCGAAAGCGTCTCCTCCTTCGGGGGACCCTCCGCCGTGATCAAGTCGCACCACAATGTCGGAGGGCTTCCGAAGCGCATGCCCTTCGCCCTTGTCGAACCCCTGCGGGAGCTCTTCAAGGACGAGGTGCGTCGTCTTGGCCGGGAGCTGGGTCTTCCCGACCGTTTTGTCTCTCGCCAGCCCTTTCCGGGTCCAGGGCTCGCCATCCGCATCCTCGGATCGATCACAGAGGAACGTCTCGAGATCCTTCGGGAGGCCGACGCCATCGTGCGGGAGGAGGTCGAGGCCTCGTCCCACCGCGCCGACCTCTGGCAATACTTTGCCGTCCTGCTCCCGGTCAAGTCGGTCGGGGTCATGGGCGACGCCCGAACCTATGAAAATGTGGCGGCGATCCGGGCAGTCCAATCGGTCGATGGCATGACCGCAGACGTCCACTTTCTCGACCCGGCGCTCCTCGCCCGCATCTCTCACCGCATCATCGCCACCGTTCCCGGAATCAACCGGGTGGTATTCGACATCTCTCCCAAGCCGCCTTCCACGATCGAGTGGGAGTAAAGGATCCCGACATGACAACTCAAGGTTCCGACTTCGACCGGAGCCCAGACGACTCCCCCGACTCTCAAGAAGAGGCGGATGGCCGACTCCGGCTCCACAAGCTTCTCGCCCATCGCGGAGTGGCCTCCCGAAGAAAATCCGAACAGCTGATCGCCGCCGGCTCCGTCACCGTTGACGGGGAGGTCGTGACCGAGCCGGGAACGCGCGTCGACCCCACGACCCAGGATGTCCTTGTGGACGGACGTCCCCTTCCCCGGGAGTCGGAGACCTTCCTCTTCCTCTTCTACAAGCCCAAGGGGGTGGTCTCCACCCTCTTCGATCCGGAAGGGCGTCCGACCCTCAAGGACTACTTTCCGGGGATCGACCCCATCCTGCATATCGGCCGGCTCGATTTCCAGACGGAAGGGGCGCTCCTCCTCACAAACAACGGCGATCTCTCCCAGCGGATCCTCCACCCCCGCTTCGAGATCCCCCGCACATACCTTGTGAAGATCCAGGGAGGACTGACCCCTGCCCATCTTGAGCGGATGGCACAGGGCGACGTCAAGCTCGACGGACGGGCGGTCCTTCCCCTGGAGCTCGTCCTCGAACGTCAGACATCGACCAACGCCTGGTACCGCATCACCCTGACCGAGGGAAGAAACCGCGAGGTCCGGCGTCTATTCGAGACGCTAAACTACTTCGTCCTAAAACTCGTCCGAACAGCGTTTGGCCCCCTGACCCTCTCGGGTCTTGAGCCCGGAGAATACCGCACCGTGACCCCCGCGGAAATCGAGTCCCTTCTGGCCGGGACCCGCCCCGGAACCCATTCCAAGAACCTTGACTCCCGCTACGGGAGAGACTCCGGAAGGGCGCCCGGGAAGTCGGCTCCGAGAGCCGGAGGGTTCTCCGAAACACAAGAAAGATACCGACGCCCGGCCGGGGGAGCCGATCGGCCGAGACGCTTCTCCTCCGAAGAGTCCCCGGATCGCCCAACGAGAACCGGCCCCTCGCGCCCTTCCTTCAGCAGGGAGCGGGGCGAGCGAACCCCGAGAGAGGATTTTTCCAAGGGGCAAGCAGACAGGGATTTTCGAAGGGAACGACCTGACAGCGGGGAGGGCGTTGAACGAGCGCCCCAGCGCGAGACTTCCGGAAAACCCTTCGGGCGATCCGAAGGCCGTCCCCCCTTTAGGAAGACCGACGGCTCCTTCAAAAGAACTTCGCCGGGACGAAATTTTGACGAGCCGGCCCGGGAGAGGACCTTTTCTGAACGATCAGACCGGCCAGCCAGGCCAGCCCGGACAGAATGGTCATCCAAGTCAGAGCGCTCCGACAGACCCCCGGGACGCTTTCAAGAGCGCTCCCCGGACCGGGAGTTCCGAAAAACAAGTGACTCCCGCCCCCCGAGAGAGGGGTTCGAGCGGGACCGGGGAACACGGGAGCCCCGCCGGGAAGGGGCCGATCGGGACGCCTCGACCGAACGCTCCTCCCGTCCCGCTCCGCGCCCATTTGGGCGATCCGAAGGACGTCCCCCTTTCCGGAAAACCGAAGGTTCCTTCAAGAGAAGCGCACCGGGACGCAAGTTTGACGAGCCGGCCCGGGAGAGGGGCTTTTCCGAGCGGCCGGAACGGTCCGAGGGGCCAGGGCGGTCCGAGCGATTTGAGAGTTCAGGCCGGTCTGAACGGCCTTCTCCGCGACCATTCGGGCGATCCGAAGGCCGTCCCCCCTTCCGGAAAACCGACGGATCCTTCAAAAGAGGCGCGCCGGGACGAAAGTTTGACGAGCCGGCCCGGGAGAGGGACTTCTCTGACCGACCAGCCCGGACAGAATGGAAGGAACGATCAGACCGGCCAGCCAGGACAGAATGGTCAGACAGGACAGGCCGGCCAGCCAGGACAGAATGGTCAGGCAAGTCAGAGCGCTCCGACAGACCCTCGGAACGCTTTCAAGAGCGCTCCCCGGACCGGGAGTTCAGGAAAAACAGCGACTCCCGCCCCCCAAGAGAAGGCTTCGAACGGGACCGGGGAACACGCGAGCCCCGCCGGGAGAGACCCGACAGCCGGGAAGGGGCCGGACGGGACGCTTATCCCGAACGTTCCGCGCGGGCAGGAGGACGAGCCGAAGGCCGTCCCCCCTTCCGGAAGACCGAAGGTTCCTTCAAAAGAAGTGCGCCAGGACGGAAGTTTGATGAGCCGGCTCGAGAGAGGGACTCTTCAGACCGGCCAGCTCGCCCAGAACGCCAAGACCGCCCATACCGCCAAGACCGGCCAGAACGATCGGAACGTCCAGAACGGTCAGACCGGCCTCCGGGACGCTCTCGGGAGAGTTCTCAGGACCGCCCCTTCCGTAAGAATACCGAGACCCGCCCCCCGAGAGCGGGCTTCGAAAGAGACCGGGAAACACGGGAACCTCGCCGGGAGGGATCTGACAGCCGGGAGGGTGCCGATCGAAAACCACGCCCCGAACGGTCTTCCCGGCCTTCTGGAAGGTCTGACGCGCGAACTGCCCCCCAATCCGAAAGAGGCGGGCCCAGAAAGAGTTCCTCCGGAGGAGCCCCCAGGAGTGCACGACCCACGGCGGGAAGGAGGCCTTCCTCCTCGGGACCCAAACGTCCCGGATCCCCCTCCGGCAAACGCGGACCTCGACGATGACCGTCTCATTGAGATCCCCGCGGGAGAGTCTGGGGGGGTTCGTGATCCTTCCCAGGCTCATCGACAAGGTCCGCCGACACGCCGAAGGAACCCTTCCGGAGGAGTACCATCAAAACCTCCTCCGGCCGATCGATCCCCAGACCGGCCTCTATCCCCTCGACGGACGTTTTCTTGCCTTTACGGGACTCGATCCGGCCGCGCTTGAAAAGGCCATCCTCCGTCTTCCCGACGACTTGGCCGTTCTTGCCTGGATTCAGGAAAAGTCCGTTCCCCGGACCGATCAGGAGAAAGACGCATGGCGGGAGGCAATCGAGAACGCTCCCCCCGACGAGAAGCGAACGGGCCACCGAAGGCGCAATTATCCCTCCCTGGCCCAGCGTCCCGATATCGGAACGCTCTCCCCCTTCGACCTGATCGATCTCGACGAGGGACGAACTCTCCCCTGACCCTTCCCCCGGAGGAGGACCTCCTGTGCTACAATGGGGCCGTCGACCGGCGAAACCGGCCGGCCAATGCCCCATATGGCATCCGGGCGGCATTCGGACCCCATCCGGAAGTATCGGTCGCACGGGAGGCCGGGGCAAAACACGCACAGACGACTCCCAAAAGACACACAGACACCCCCCAAGAAGAGCCCCTCGCCGGCTCTTCCCCAACACCGAGGACCGATTCATGTACCGTTCGCACCCTGTCTCAGACCTTTACTCCTGCCCCTCCGGAACCACCGTCACTGTTGCCGGATGGGTCCAGACGGTCCGGGACCACGGAGGACTTCTCTTCATCGAGCTCCGGGATCGCTCCGGACGCATCCAGTGCGTCATCGACGCATCGGCAAACGCGACCCTAGAAGAGGTGGCCAAGGATCTCAGGGACGAATGGGTGATCTCCGTACATGGCGTGGTGGGTCTCCGTCCAGAAGGGACAGTCAATGCCACCATCCCCGGGGGAGACCGCGAGATCCGGGTTACGGGGCTCACGATCCTCAACTCCGCAAAGACCCCGCCCTTCCCGGTCGGGACCACCGAAGAGGTCTCGGAGAGCCTCCGGCTCACTCACCGCTACCTCGACATGCGTTCCCCGCGCCTTCTCGAAGCGCTGAAGTTCCGCTCCGAGCTGACGACCCTCATTCGCAACCACATGACTTCCCAGCAGTTCTGGGAGGTCGAGACCCCCCTTCTCACCCGGTCGACCCCGGAAGGCGCCAGAGACTTTCTTGTCCCTTCCCGGCTCGAGAAGGGCTCCTTCTACGCCCTTCCGCAGTCGCCCCAGCTCTTCAAGCAGCTTTTGATGGTCGGGGGTCTCGAGCGCTACTTCCAGATCGCCCGCTGCTTCCGGGACGAGGACCTGCGTGCCGACCGCCAGCCCGAGTTCACCCAGGTCGACATCGAGGCCTCCTTTCTGACGCGGGACAAGTTCCTCGGCATCATGGAGGACCTCTTCTGCGACATCTTCCGGACCTTCCGGGGCGAGACACTCTCCCGGCCCTTCATGCGGCTCACCTATGAGGAGGCCATGGAGCGCTACGGCAGCGACAAGCCGGACCTCCGTTTTGACCTTCCCATCGTCGACATCTCGGATCTGGCGAAAAAAACCACTTTTTCCGTCTTCACGAGCGTTGCCTCCTCGGAGAAAGGAACGGTCCGGGGACTTCGCTACCCCGGAGGAGCGGCCCTGAGCCGCAAGGATGTGGAGGACCTCACTGCCTGGACCCAGAGTCAGGGAGCCAAGGGGCTCGCCTGGATCAAGGTCGACAGCTCCGGACTTTCAAGTCCCATCCTGAAGTTTTTCCCCGAAGATATCCGAAGCTCCCTCCGGGAGCGCATGGCGGCGGAGGAGGGAGATCTGCTTGTCTTCGTGGCCGATGAGAAAAAGACCGCACTCAAAATTCTGGGCGCACTCCGAACCCACATCGCCCACCAGGCCGACCTCATCGACAAGACCCGGACCTCCCTCTTCTGGGTCGTGGACTTTCCCCTTCTCGAGTGGAACCACGACGAGAAGCGGCACGAGGCGGTCCACCATCCCTTTACCGCCCCCCACCCCGAGGATCTGGGCGTTCTCGCCGACACCCCGGAAAAGACCCGTTCGCTGGCCTACGATCTTGTCCTCAACGGGACGGAGGTCGGAGGGGGAAGCATCAGAAACCATGAGATTGAACTTCAGCGGAGGATTTTCAACCTGATCGGACTGACGCAAGAGGAGGCCGACCGCCGCTTCGGATTTCTGCTCGAGGCCCTCTCCTTCGGGGCCCCTCCCCATGGCGGGATGGCAATCGGACTCGACCGCCTCGCAATGATCCTGCTCGGACGCGATTCGATCCGGGATGTCATGGCCTTCCCCAAAACACAGAAGGGCGCCTGCCTTCTTACGGAGGCCCCGGCCCCGGTCGACTCCATCCAGCTTCGGGACCTGGGGCTCAAACTCTCCTAGCCCCTGCCGGATCACTCCTCCGGCAGGTCGTCGGGGATCCCGTACTTGATCATGCGGTAGCGAAGCTGGCGCGGAGTCACCCCGAGAGCCCTGGCCGCCCGAGTCTTCACATATCCGTAGCGCTTCAGGACAGACTCGATCTGCTCCCGCTCAAGGGAGCTAACCGCCCCGAGTAGCCCCCTGGCCCGAACCTCCGGCTCCTCCCCGTGGATTTCCCCTTGTCTCTCCACACTCGGCCTGAGGGTCCCTTCCGAAGGCGCCGGGGAGGTCTCAAGTCGGGAGGGACGGGGATAGAGCGTCATCGCCCTCCGGACGTCCTCCCCTGTGATCCGGTCCTCCCGGGCCATCACCACAAGCCTTTCCACCATGTTTTCAAGCTCCCGGACATTGCCTGGCCATTCGTAATCGATCAAAAGATCGAGGACCCCCGAACTGAGCTCGACAGTCCGTCCGTTATCCCGGTTGAATCGCTCCAGAAAATGGTCGAGAAGCAGAGGAATATCTTCCCGTCTCGCCCGAAGGGGCGGCAGGACAAGCGGTACGACGTTCAGTCGATAGTAAAGGTCCTCCCGAAAAAGGTTCCGGCGGATCATCTCCTCAAGATTTTTGTTCGTGGCGGCAACGATCCGAACGTCGACAGGGATAACCCGCTGACCTCCCAGTCGCTCCACCGAACGCTCCTGGAGGACCCGAAGGAGCTTTACCTGTACAGCCGGGGAGATCTCTCCGATCTCGTCGAGAAAGATCGTCCCTCCGTCGGCCGCCTCGAACTTGCCCGGACGGGAGATGTGGGCTCCGGTGAAGGCCCCCTTCTCGTGGCCAAAAAGCTGGCTCTCAAGAAGGGTCTCGGGGATGGCGGCACAGTTGATCTGCACGAAGGGGTTCTTGGCCCGGGGGCTCATGAAGTGGAGCGCCTTGGCGATCACCTCCTTGCCGGTCCCGCTTTCTCCCAGGATCAGGACGGTCGCCCGGCTTCCCGCCACCTGGTGGACGCTCTCTGCGATCTGGTGCATGACCTTGGAGCGGCCGATCCACCCCTCGATCCCATACCGGTCCTTCAGTGCATGCTCGAGGCGGGAGGCCTCCTCAAGGAGTTTCCGGTTTTCCAGGGAGAGCCGCTGGCGAAGAAGCACCGCCTGGGCAATGGTCGACCCGATGATCGAGAGCACGCGTGTGTCCTCTTCGAGGTCCCGCTCTTCCTTGGACATGTCGCAATCGGCCGAAAGAACGCCCAGCTTCTTCCCCTGAAAAATCAGGGGAACGGCAATAAAGGCCGTCTTTGCCCGTCCCTTCCCCCGTCGACTCCCGGTGCGGTTCAAAAAACGGGGTTCGACATCGATGTCGGGGACGACGATGGGCTGTCCGGTCGAAAGTACCGTCCCGCTGATCCCCTCCCCGGCCTTGAACCGCCCCTTCCGCTTCTCCTCCTCCGACATCCCGAAGGCAAGCTCCGTCATAAGCTCGTCGGTCTGCGCGTCAAGAAGGAGGATGGCTCCCCGGTGGAGATTGAGCTGGGAGTCCATGATTCCCAGAATGTGGGCCAGGGCGCTGTCGAGGTCCGGAGAGCTCGCAAGCTCCCTGCTGATCTCAAAAAAAGCCGTCAGCTCCCGAATGATTTTCTGCTCGTGATTCATAGGTCCTAGGTCCTCGCACAAAAAAAGGGCCTGAACAAATCTCTTTGTCCAGGCCCAGCATGACTTTTCGGGCCAAGGCAAACTGCGCCCGCGGCTCCGCTGCCGAAGACTTCCCAAACTCCCTTTCGGGGAGGCCTAGATGTCGTAATACAGGAAGAACTCATGGGGATGAGGACGAAGACGGACTGCATCCACTTCCTTCTTCATCTTTTCATGAATCCAGGTCTCGATCAGCTCGGATGTAAACACCCCTCCCTTGAGGAGGAAGTCATGATTCTTCTCGAGTGCCTGAAGGGCCTGTTCGAGGCTTCCCGGCATCTGCTTGATCTTCTTCTTTTCCCGGTCGGTCAGCTCGTAGAGATCCTTGTCGAGCGGAGCCGGAGGCTCGAGCTTTCTTTCGACGCCGTCAAGACCGGCCATGAGAAGGGCGGCAAAGACGATGTACGGGTTGCTCGAGGGGTCGGGAGTCCGGAACTCGATACGCTTGGACTTCTCGCTCTTCGAGTACATGGGGATGCGGACGCAGGCGGAACGGTTCCGCTTCGAGTACATGAGGTTGATCGGAGCTTCATAGCCCGGAACCAGACGACGATAGGAATTGGTCGTGGGGGCGATGAAGGCCAGAAGTGCCGGAGCGTGATGGATCAGTCCGCCGATGTAGTGGCGGGCCATCTCCGAAATGTCTCCGTAACCGCCCTTCTGGTAGAAGAGGTTCTTGCCGGCCTTCCAGAGGCTCTGGTGGACGTGCATGCCGGAGCCGTTGTCCTGAAAAAGAGGCTTGGGCATGAATGTGGCGGACTTGCCGTACTTGACCGCAGTATTCTTCACGACATACTTGTACTTCATCACATTGTCGGCCATCTTGGTCATGGTGTCGAAGCGCATGTCGATCTCGCACTGTCCGGCGGTGGCAACCTCATGGTGATGGACCTCGCAGCGGATCCCGATCTGCTCCATGGTCAGGACCATCTCGCTTCTGAGATCCTGCAGGGTGTCGGTCGGAGGAACGGGAAAGTATCCTTCCTTGTGGCGGATCTTGTAGCCCAGGTTGGGATCCTCTTCCCGGCCGGTGTTCCAGGCCCCCTCGATCGAGTCAACTGCGTAGTGGGAGAAGTTCGGTCCCGATCCGTAACGGACGTCGTCGAAGACAAAGAACTCGCACTCGGGGCCCCAGTAGGAGATGTCGGCCACCTTCTTGAGGTAGTTTTCCGCCTTCTGCGCGATGTAGCGGGGATCCTTGGCATAGGACTCACCCGTGATCGGGTCCTTGATGTTGCAGATAAGGGAAAGCGTCGGCACCTGGGTAAAGGGATCGAGGAAGGCAGTCTTGGAATCGGGAATAAGGAGCATGTCGGATTCGTTGATGGACTGAAAACCGCGGATGCTGGACCCATCGAAGCCCAGGCCCTCCTCGAAGGTCTCCTCGGAAAGCTGGAGGGGCGTAATGGAAAAGTGCTGCCAGGTTCCAAAGAGATCGGTAAACTTCACATCGATGATCTGAACATTGTTCTTCTTTGCATAGTCAAGCACTTCTTTCGGGGTCATGAGAATCCTGCTCCTGGAATGATGGTCATGGGATGGGAAAACCCGGGGCGGAGTGGGACCTGGTCCCGGATCCCGCCTCCGCCTGAACACAAAAAAGGGGGCGAAACAAAAAAAGAGCCTCCATGACGACTCATGAAGACTCCCTTGTCTTCGCCCCTTATACTCGCTCCCGATCACCGCCTCTGCGTGAACATCGCCGATGATCCTTTCCTGTCAGCCTGTCTTTGGCCTGGAAAGTCCGGATGCGTTTTTCGCGATACCGATCTCCACAAAGATTACACGGTGAGTTAAAAAAAGGCAATATCCCTCTCGAAAAATCCCAATTCGCACAAAACCTCTTTCAAAACGCCCCAAAGCGGCCCCTGCCGCCTAAAAAATGTCCTCAAGATGACTTCTCGCGGCCATTTCAGTTATGCTCTCTCTACGGAGAGAAGGCTCAACCCGGGCCCAGAAGACTCCTCACCCGAATCCCCCTGAGGTTCCCTTGAAAAAAAGAAAGATTCTCGTCATCGGCGCCGGATCGGCCGGGCGCTATGCCGCAAGACAGGCGGCAAGGCTCGGAGCGGAGGTTGTTTTGGCCTCTCCGCCTCCCTTCGGAGGGCTCTGCATCCTGAAGGGATGCATGCCCTCCAAGGCCCTTCTCCGGCCAGCCCACGTCCTCCACCTTCTCAGGACGGGCCTTTCCGATCTGGGGATCTCCCTTGACGCAGGATCTCTTCGTATCGACATTCCCACCATCGTGGCGATGAAGAACTCCATGATCCGCGAGATGGCCGAGTCGGCTCACCAGAGCGTCACCGGGAACCCGGGCATACGATTTATTCCCGCTCCTGCCACATTCCTCTCCCACAGCTCCGCCAGGGTCGGAGACGAGGTCCTTCACTTTGACCGGGCCATCGTTGCCACGGGATCCACCCCCCGCATCCCGGAGATCCCCGGGATCAACCGGGAGTGGCTCTGGACCTCCGACGACCTCCTCGAATGTCTCACCCTTCCCCGGTCGGTGGTTGTCATGGGGGCAGGTCCGGTAGGACTCGAGCTTGGACAATACCTCTCAATGCTGGGGGTCCGGGTCGAGGTCGTCGAGATCTCCCATCGCTGGAACCCGAACGTCAACCCCCGAATCGAGGAGGGATATATCGCCGCACTTGAGAAAAGCGGACTGAGGGTGCATCTCGGCATGACGGCCCACCGCTTCGAGACATCAGGCGGCCGGCCGATCCTCCATGCCACAAGAAAAGACGGAGACGCCCTCCGCCTCGAGGCCGACCGGATCCTCTTCGCGACCGGCCGACAGGCTGCCGTCACGGGGATTGGCTGCGAACACGCCGGAATCGTCCTTTCCCATGCCGGGGCGATCGCCGTCGACCCCTGCCTCCGCACATCAAACCCTCACATCTTTGCCGCCGGTGACGTGACAGGCCACCTCCCCGTCCTGAACCTCGCCACCTACCACGGGGAGATGGCCGGGACAAACGCCGTCCTCGACCCGCCGCGCATCGTCGAAGAACGTCCGGTTCCCCTTTCGATCTTTACCGAGCCGGAGTTTGCGCGGGTCGGAATCAGCGAATCGGAGGCCCGGGAACGCGCCATTCCCGTTTTGACGGGCTATCTTCCCTTTTCCGAGCTCGGCCGGGCTATCGTCAACAGGCAGACGGAGGGCGCACTGAAGATCACCGCCTCCGCCAAGACCCGGGAGATCCTGGGCGCGGAAATGTTCGGCCCGGGAGCCGCCGATCTTATCCACTTGATCGGGGTGGCAATTTCCCTTCGTGCCACCGTCGACACCTATCAGAGGATCCTTCACATCCATCCGACCATGGCCGAGATCGTCCGCTACGTCATCGACGAAATGACCGACGCCCTCTGATCCGCACCTCTTTTCACTTTCCCCTAATCCTGTGGTAGTCTAACGAACGTAATGTTTTTTTGCCGTCCCCGGTCGTCACCTTGGCATACTCGTCAAAAAAAGGCCCCATGGACCCCTCTTCCCCCCAAGATGTCTGCCGCCTCCTTCTTGTTCGCCCCCGCTATCTCTCCCCCTTGCGATGGGATTTGATCGTCCAGACCCTCATGCAGATCTCCGATCCCTCCCTTGTCCTCTCGGGCGTCATCGATCCCCGCCCTTCCCAGAACATCCAGATCGTCGCCACGATGGACGGGACTCCCATTGTCAACAATGCCAAGGAACTTCCCCCGGGGAGCTTTACCCATATCGCACTCGAGGATGGCGCTCCCGATATAATGGACGACCAGGGAGATCCCTGGCCCCGCATCTCTTTTTCCATCGTCGCCTTTCTGGCCGAACAGGTCGCCGCGCGCAACGGTCTCATGGCCATCTTCAACCGCTACAGGTCCTTTGCCCAGAGCCTCACAAACCTGATTCCGCTCGAAGTTTCCTTTTCCTACGAGTCCCTGATTTGCCAGTCGCTTCGCCAGCTTCTCTCGGCCAACGCCGCCGCCTACTGCGAAGCCAGGATCGAAGCCCGGACGGTAACGGTCCTGTCAAGCGATCCGGAAAGCCTCTTTGCCGAGCAGGCCTCCTTCCCCCTGACGGAGGCCGTCCGCGAGATCCTCTTCCTCAATGACAGATATTTTGACGAACTCGACCCCGCAAAAACCGGGATTCTTCATCTCCCTCATACAGGCTCGCAGCACATCGTCATCTTCAAACTCCAGCAGGAGACGACCCCCTCCATCCCCTTTCTCCTGCTCTTTCCCCCGCCATTCCCCGAGGAGAATCCCCAACCGGAGCTTGAGTTCCAGAACGCTCTCGAACTCTCGGCACCGGTCCTCGAAACGAGCCATGCGCTCTTCGCCCACCGAAGCCATCTCAAGCGAAAGTCAGAGCACGATCCCTTGACGAAAATCCTCAACCGGGACTCCCTCGACACCTTTATCCATCTCGCATGGATGGATGCCGTTTCAAGAAAGACCCCTCTCTCCCTTCTCATGGTCGATATCGATCACTTCAAAAATGTGAACGATACTTTCGGCCACCAGGTCGGAGACGAGATCATCGTCTCCGTGACAAGCAAGATCGCAGGAACGCTCCGGGCAAAAGACGGGTTTGGACGTTATGGAGGGGAGGAGTTTGTCGTCGTGCTTCCCGAGATCGAAAAGGAGACGGCAGTCAGGATTGCCGAAAGGCTTCTGGGAACGGTCCGCTCACTGAAACACCCCAAGGCCGGGGGCGTGACCGTCAGCATCGGGGTGGCAAACTATCCGGAGGACCTCTCCCGCGAGGATGAACTCATCGCCCTGGCCGACAGGATGCTGTACGAAGCCAAACGCGGCGGACGCGATCGGGTCGCCGCCGGCCCCTCCTGACAGGAAAAACCTTCCTGCTGGCGGCTATCGGCAGGAGATTCCCCGGCGACGAAGCCCATTGAGAAATCCCATTCCTTTTTCCAGAACCCCCTCCACATACCGCTTGTGAGCCTCCCCCACCCTCCCCGACCACCGGCCGAGCATCGAGACGGCATCCCCCCCGGAGAGCCTGAGGTCGTGGGAGAGGATCAGCGCGGCTGCCCGCACATTCAAGTCGATACTGAGAAGGTCCGCCCGCCGGATCTCCCGAAGCCCCCGGGAAGACCTTCTTGCCAGATGGGCCCGCCAGAAGGCGTAGTGGACCTGGAAGAGACCGTAGTCACCCGAATCGCGGTTGACCGCTCTTGGGTTAAAAGAGGACTCCTGCTGCGCGATGGCGACCAGAAGATAGAGAGGGAGCGCGGTTCTTTGAGAGGCGGCGATCAGGGAAGCCGCCATCCGGTCGGCTGTCCCGGAGGATTGGGGAGGACGGCTGTGGGAGGTAATATATTCCGAAACCGCAGGAAGGGAGCAGGGGGCAGCCAGGAGGTCGGCCGGCCGCAAGAGAAGCCATAAAAGCGCACAAAAAAAGAGGGCCTGCTGTGCCACAGGCCCTCCCTGACCTTCCGGAACGAACCCCGGAAGTTTCAGACCGAAAAGGAGCTTCCGCATCCGCAGGAGCTCTTTGCATTCGGGTTTTTGATGGCAAAACCCGAACCGTAAAGATTCTCGACATAGTCGACGGTCGCCCCGGAGAGAAGGGGATAACTCTGCGAGTCGATGAAGAGCTTCACGCCGGCCTCCTCGACAACCTGGTCCATATCGCCCGGAGCCTCCTCGAAGGACATCCCGTACTGGAAGCCATGACATCCCCCCCCGGAGACATAGACCCTGAGTCCGTAACCTTCCTTGTTTTCCGTCTTGAGATATTCGTTGACCTTTTCCACTGCCTTTTCGCTCATCGTAATCATCGTCTCACTCCTGTTCATTTCATCATCTTTTTTATAATATCCGGGGAGATCCTCTCCCCTATGAGTGCATCCGGGTCCGGGGAGGACCCGGGCCCGGCCGAAAAAGCTGTCTCTCAGTGATAGGCCATAATCTTTCGGTTGCGGCTCACAATGGGGGAGGGCCTGTGGGATCGGTTCGAAAGGATGACAGAATCCACGATCTCACCGCACAGGAGGCACCGCCACCCTCGAAAGTTCAGAAAGCCCGAGTCATCCTTGATGTCGCTGAATTCCTCTTCCACCATCTTCCCATGACAACGCTGACAGTCCATTGCACTCCTCCTTGTGGATCGAGGACACGTTGAGACTTCCTCCCCGATGCCTTAGAAGATTTGCAAGAAGAGTGCCAAGAATGGCCAACAAAAAGAATAACCTTAAGAAACAGGACCTTAACAGAACTACCACCCATTTCCCTCTCAAAAGAGGAATAAAAAAAAAAGAGAAACCGTCCGACAATGAAACAGTCCCCCTGGCTCCCGTCGGTTTTGAAACACTATCCCCCGGTCAGGAGGCGGGAGAGTTGGGGGCCGAAGAAATAGATCCCGAAGACGACCAGGGCGGGAATGGCCACCGTGAGAGCAAACAGGACAAGCGTCAGAGCCTTTTTCACAGGAACCCCTTTCAGGGAGAGACTCACCCCTCGTAGTCGATCCGGCAGACCTCGTATTCGATCTCTCCGGCAGGCACCCGGATCAGAACGGTCTCGCCCACCCGCCGTCCGACAAGGGCCTTTCCAACCGGGGAAGCCACCGAAAGCCGGCCGCGCTTGATATCGACCTCCTCCTGCCCAACGAGAGTATAGACCTTCTCCTCACCTGTGGCACTGTTCTTGAGGGAGACAGTGGCACCGAAGGTCACGCGATCCTTGTCCTGGTGGGCAGCAGAGACGACGATCGCGGTGGAAAGCTTGGACTCAAGCTCCTTGATACGCCCCTCGATAAAGGACTGCTTCTCCTTGGCGGCATGGTATTCGGCGTTTTCGGAAAGATCTCCGTGGGCCCGCGCCTCCGCAATGTCCTGGATGTTCTTGGACCGATCGACCTTCTTCAGGCGGTCGAGCTCCTCCTGGAGCCTTACGTATCCTTCCTTGGTCATGGGTGTCTGTTGCATGGTCCCTCCTGGGTCGTTCATCAAATATATCGTCGGGACAAGTGCTCTTTTCGAACTTAAACAAATTTTCCGGAAAAACTCAAGCGCCGGCCCCGTCAGAAAGCAGACTATGGAGCTCCTGGAGGGAGCGGACACCGGAGTCCGGCCCTGTCCCCAGGGCCAGAACCAGGGCCCGGGCCCCCTCGATCGTCGTATAGTAAGGAATGTTCCGAAGGAGCGTCTCCTGGCGGATGGAGAGGGAGTCCTTCTGGGCCTGTTTGCCCGAGACGGTATTGATAACGAGCTGAACCTCCCCGTCCTTGATAAGATCCACGATGTGGGGACGACCCTCCTTGACCTTGAGAACGCCCACCGAAGGGATCCCTGCACTGGCGAGGGCCCGGGAAGTTCCCCCCGTGGCCATGATCCGGAATCCGGCCTCTAAAAGGCTTCGGGAGACCTCAACCGCCGCCGGCTTGTCCCGGTCGCTGACGCTCACGAAGACCGTCCCCGAGGTCGGAAGAACCATCCCCGACGCCTCCTGTGCATCCCTGAAGGCGCCACCGAAGTCGCCGGAGACGCCCATCACCTCGCCCGTCGACTTCATCTCGGGGCTCAGGAGCGTATCAGCCCCCCGGAACCTTCGGAAGGGGAAGACCGCCTCTTTCACGGCCGTATAGGGAAGAAGCGGTGGGCGGCGCCCCGAGAGGCCGAGCGAGGCCAGCGTCTCTCCCATCATGATACGCATCGCCATTTTGGGAAGGGAGAGGCCGATCGCCTTGGAGGTGAACGGAACGGTCCGGGAAGCCCGGGGATTGACCTCCAGCACATAGACTGTTTCATTTTGAACAGCAAACTGGATATTCATCAGACCCCGGACAGAAAGGGCCTCCCCCAGAACCTTCGTCTGCCGGGAGATCTCGGAGAGAACGGTTTCCGAAAGGGATCTCGGGGGGATGAAACAGGCCGAGTCCCCGGAGTGGATCCCCGCCTGCTCGACGTGCTCGAGGATCCCTCCTACCACGACCTCATGGCCGTCGCCCAGTGCGTCGACATCGACCTCGGTGGCATCGGAGAAGAAGGAGTCGATCAGAAGGGGAAACCGGAAGTCGAGGGAGGCGATCCGCCGTTCGTATTCGAACCAGTCCTCCAGGTCGTAGAGGATCTCCATCGCCTCCCCCCCGAGAACATAGGAGGGTCTCACCAGCACGGGAAATCCGATGCGCCGGATTTCCGGAAGGGCCTCATCGATGCGGTGAACGAGTCCGCTCCGGGGCTGGAGGAGCCCCAGCCGGTCGATCAGATCCCGGAACCGTTCCCGGTCCTCGGCAAGATCCGTCATTTCATAGGAGGTGCCCAAAAGGGGCACGCCCGCCTCGTGGAGCCCCTTCATGAGCCGGAGGGGGGTCTGCCCCCCGAACTGGACGACGACCCCTCGCGGACGTTCGCAGGCGATGACCTCCAGGACATCCTCGAGGGTCAAGGGATCGAAGAAGAGACGATCCGAGACATTGAAGTCGGTGGAGACGGTCTCGGGGTTGCAGTTCATCATTGCCGCAGAGATCCCCATCTCCCTAAGCGCCATGACCCCGTGCACGCAGCAGTAGTCGAACTCGACACCCTGGCCGATCCGGTTGGGGCCCGACCCCAGGATGATGACCGAGTCGGAGGAGGATGTGCGCCGCCATTCGGGCACTCCATGATAGGTCCCATAGAGGTAGGGGGTCCTTGCCGAAAACTCTCCCGCGCATGTGTCGACGGTGCGGAGGTTCATCCGGATCCCATGGGCCTCCCGACAGATGCGGATCTCGGCCTCTGTCCGGTCGAGAAAACGGGCCAGGGCCCGGTCCGAGAAGCCGTTTTCCTTGAGGGTCCGGAGAAGCTCCCGGGGCACCCCGGAAAGGGGGTGTCCCCGATACTCCCGGATCTCCTCCTCAAACTCAACGATCTTGGCGAACTCCCGGAGAAACCAGGGGTCAAATCCTGTCAGGCGGACAAGAGTCTCCGTATCGAGCCCCCGGCGGATCGCCTCCCCGATCTGGTGGATCCGACGGTCGGTGGGGGTCTTGAGGAGCTGGTCCCGCTCCTCCGGATCCTCCGGAAGCTCACATGGCATGAGATGGTCCGTTCCATTTTCGAGCGAGCGCAAAGCCTTGAGAAAAGCCTCCCGGAAGTTGTGGCCCATCCCCATGACCTCGCCCACCGACTTCATCTGGGGGCCCAATGTCCGGTCGGACTGGGGAAACTTCTCGAAGTGAAAGCGCGGGATCTTCACGACGACATAGTCGATGGAGGGCTCGAAGGCGGCAGGGGTCGTCCCGGTGATCTCGTTGGAGATCTCGTCGAGGGTATAGCCGATCGCCACCCGGGTCGCAACCCGGGCGATCGGAAAGCCCGTCGCCTTGGAGGCCAGTGCCGAGCTCCTTGAGACTCGCGGGTTCATCTCGATGACGACGACGCGGCCATCCCGGGGATTGATCGCAAACTGCACATTCGATCCCCCGGTCTCGACCCCGACCTCGCGCAGGATCGCGATCGCCGCATCGCGCAGATCCTGGTACTCGCGATCGGTCAGGGTCATGGCCGGAGCGACGGTGATGCTGTCTCCGGTGTGGACCCCCATGGGGTCCACATTCTCGATGCTGCAGACGATAATCGCATTGTCCTTTTTGTCCCGGACCACCTCGAGCTCGAACTCCTTCCAGCCGATCAGGGACTCCTCTACCAGAATCTCTCCGATCGGACTCTGGTCGATTCCGAAAAGAACCGCGCGGGAGAACTCTTCCCGGTTATAGACGACCGACTGGCCGGTCCCGCCCAGCGTGAAGGAGGGACGGATAAGGATGGGGAAGGAGAGCTTCCCCAGGGCCTCAATCGCTTCGGGAAGCGTACGCACAAGATAGCTTTGGGGGACGGAGAGGCCAATACGGGCCATCGCCTCCTTGAACTTGCCCCGGTCCTCCGCCATCTCGATCGTCTCGATGGAGCTTCCCAGAAGGGTGATCCCCAGACGGTCGAGGATGCCGTCCTTGGCAAGGGCCACGGCCAGGTTCAGCGCCGTCTGCCCCCCCATTGTGGGAAGAATGGCGTCCGGCCTCTCGCGAAGAAGTACCTGGCTCACCTTCTCCACTGAAAGGGGAACCATGTAGGTGGCGTCGGCAATCTCCGGGTCGGTCATGATGGTGGCGGGATTCGAGTTCACGAGGCTGACCCGGTACCCCTCCTCCTTCAGGGTTTTGACGGCCTGGGTTCCGGAGTAGTCGAATTCGCCTGCCTGACCGATCACGATCGGCCCGCTGCCGATGATCAGGATGTGGCGAAGGTCATCTCTCTTTGGCACTCTCTCTCCTCTGTTTCCTGGGAGGCCGGGAACAGGCCCTCATCCTCCCCTTCGAACTCCTGTACATATCCCTCGACAAGCCCCTCCGAAAAGAGGATCTCAAGCCCCCGGTCGTACTCATCCTTCGTGATCCTCCGGGCCAGGGCGGGAATCCTGAGCGCCCGGTGGGTCGGAAAATACTGCCCCATGAAGGAGACGGCCGTCTCCTGACCAAGCTCTTCCCTGATGAATCTCGCAACCTCGCCGAACCCCGACAAGCCTCCCGGAAGGAGCAGGTGGCGAATAAGAAGACCCCGCCGGGCAAGACCTCTGTCGTCAAGGGAGAGAGGGCCAACCTGACGGGCCATCTCCCTCACTGCGGCACGATTTCGCTCCACGTAGCCGGGGGCCTTCGAGTGACGAAGGGCCACGAGGTCGGAGGCATATTTCATGTCGGGAAGATAGATGTCGACATATCCCTCGAGAAGGCGAAGCATGGCAGGCTCGTCGTAGCCGTTCGAGTTGTAGACCACCGGTACGGTGAGCCCGTCCTTCCGGGCCAGCGCCAGGGCATGAAGGATCTGGGGCACAACATGGCTCGGCGTGACGAGGTTAATGTTGTGAGCCCCCCGACCTTCGAGCCCCAAAAAGATCTCAGCGATCTCCCGGGGCGTCTTCTCTTGTCCCTGACCAAACTGGCTGAGAGGAAAGTTCTGGCAAAAGTCGCAGGCCAGATTGCAGCCGGAGAAAAAGACCGTTCCCGACCCCCTCGTCCCTGTCAGACAGGGCTCCTCCCCGAAGTGGAGATTGGCGGCGGCGACCTTGGCGAGGAGGCCGGTACGACAGGTTCCGGTCTCCCCCGAGAGGCGGTCGACGCCGCAGGAACGCGGGCAGACCCGGCAGTTGCCCAGGGCCTCGTAGCCCGCCCGGACTCTCTCCGAGGCCTCCTCCGGAAGTTCCCGGAGAGAGGAGACGAAGCCGGTCACCGATCCTCCCCCGAAAGGATCGAAAGAAAGCGGGAAAAGATACTCCGCCCGTCCCGGGGGCCCGGGGCCGACTCGGGATGGAACTGGACCGAATAGATCCTCGCCTCACGAAACCAGAGCCCTTCGAGCGAGTGGTCATAGAGGCTCTCGAAGGTCCTGACTGCCCCTTCGGGAAGCGTTGCCGGATCGACGGCGTAGTTGTGGTTCTGGGAGGTGATGAGAACGCGCCCCTCCAGAATGTCGAGCACCGGATGGTTGATGCCATGGTGGCCGAAGGGAAGCTTGAAGGTCTGCGCCCCCACCGCCCTCGCCAGAAGCTGATGGCCAAGACAGATCCCGAAGAGGGGGAGCCGGCCCACGAGGCCCCGGATCTCCTCCACCACCGAGGTGAGGACGGCCGGATCTCCCGGACCGTTCGAGAGGATCACCCCATCGGGGCGATCCTCGAGTATCTGGCGGGCGGTGGTCTGTGGGGGAACAACGGTCACATCCACACCCATCGACAGAATACAGTGGGCAATCGACTCCTTGGCCCCGTAGTCGACGAGGACGACGCGAAGGGTGGAGGGCCCTTCCGGAAGAAGCGTCCGCCGCTCCCGGGTCGCCACCCGCCCGACAAGGTCGCTCTCCCCGATCGGAGGAACCTCCCGGGCCATCCGGAGAAGGGTCGCAGGATCATGCTCCTCGGTGGTCAGCACCCCCCGGAGGACCCCGCTGTCACGAATGCGAAGGGTCAGAAGGCGCGTGTCGATCCCGGTCGCCGCCACGACCCCCTCCTCCCGGAAGTAGTCGGGAAGAGAAAGGCGGGAGCGGTAGTTCGAGGGAAGATCGACGATCTCGCGGGCCACGAAGCCCGACAGGTGAACCTTGCCCGACTCGGCATCCTCCCGGGTGATGCCGGTATTGCCGATCATGGGGGAGGTCATCACGACGATCTGGCCAGCATAGGAGGGGTCGGTCAGAACCTCCTCGTAGCCCGACATTGCGGTATTGAAGACGAACTCTCCGGCCACCGTTCCGGGGACCCCGGCCGACCGCCCGGTGAGAATCGTCCCGTCCTCAAGTGCCAGGGAAATCTTCCTGTTCTTGGCACGATCCCTCATGGGCGGCTCTCCTTGAAGACGACGCGGCCGCCGACGATCGTCGCGGCGACGCGACCCTTCATCGTGCGTCCGGTAAAGGGAGAGTTCCGGCTCTTCGAACGGTATCCCGGTCGGCCCGCCTCCCATTCGCCCTCCAGATCAAGAAGAACGAGGTCGGCAAGCCCCCCGGGGCGGAGGCTCCCGTGCGGAAGGCCGAAGATTTCGGCGGGACGCGCAGAAAGGAGGGTCATGAGTTCGGAGAGGGTGATGTGTCCGTCCCGGACAAGCTCAAGAGAAAGGGAAAAAGCGGTCTCAAGGCCGATAATGCCAAACGGGGCCCGGTCGAACTCCTGCTCCTTCTCGTGGGGAGCATGAGGGGCATGGTCGGTGGCGATCGCATCGATGGTCCCGTCCCGAATTCCCGCGATCACAGCCAGCCGGTCCTCCTCCCGCCTGAGAGGCGGATTCATCTTGGCATGGGTCCCGTGGCACCGGACAGCCTCGTCCGTCAGGGAAAAGTAGTGGGGACAGGTCTCTGCGGTCACCCGAAGATGGCGGCGCCTGGCCTCCCGAACAAGCCTGACCCCTCCGGCGGTGGAAAGGTGGGCAACATGGAGGTGGCCCCCGGCCAGCTCGAGAACCGCAAGGTCCCGGGCGATCGAGACCTCCTCGGAGGCGTTGGGGATCCCCGCAAGCCCCAGCTCCGCCGAGACCGTCCCCTCGTTCATGACGCCGCGGTTGGACAGCGGCATATCCTCGCAGTGGTCGATGACGGGCTTTCCGAAAAGTCGGCTGTATTCGAGGGCCCGACGAAGCATCAGGGCTGTCGAGACCGGTCGACCGTCGTCGGAGAAGGCGATGCATCCGGCCTCGGATAGCGCCCCCATCTCGGAGAGTTCGGCGCCCTCGAGCCCCCGGGTCACTGCACCGATCGGAAAGACCCGGACCAGACCGACCTCACGGGCGCGCTCGAGGATGGCCCGGGTAATGGCCGCGTTGTCGTTGACCGGGTTCGTATTGGCCATGACGCACACGGAGGTGAAGCCTCCGGCGGCGGCGGCACGCGACCCTGAAGCGACGGTCTCCTTGTATTCGAACCCGGGCTCCCTGAAGTGGGCGTGAAGATCGACAAATCCGGGACAGAGGAGCCCTCCGCGTCCGTCGATCTCGGGTGTTCCTGCGGGAACGGAGCTTCCCGGAGAGGCCACCCGCCCCTCCAGGACAAGGAGGGACTCCCCCTCCTTCGAGATCCCTTCCGAGGGATCGAACAGATGGACGTTTCTTACCAGAAGATTTCCCCCCGACGCCTCCTTCACGAACCCTCCCCCCTTGCGGGCATGGACAGGAGTGCCGCCTCTTCAGGACGGCCCCCCATCAAAAGATAGAGTACAGCCATGCGAACCGAGACCCCGAACTCGACCTGATCGAGAATGGCCACCTCGTTTAGAAAGCCTTCTTCGCCTGAAATCTCGACCCCGCGATTGACCGGCCCCGGGTGAAGGACAACCGCCTCCGGAGCATGGCGCTCGAGAACCCGGGCCGAAAGGCCGTAGAGGCTTGCGTACTCGGAGAGCGAGGGAATATATCCCCCCGATGCGCGTTCAAGCTGGAGGCGAAGGGCCATGACCACATCGCAACCTTCGATCCCGCGGTCGAGTCGGTGATGGATCGTCACCGGCCAGCCCTCGATTCCCCGGGGCAATAGGGTCGGTGGGGCCACGAGCCGGATACGGGCCCCCATGGCCGAAAGTGCCAGTATATTGGAACGGGCGACGCGGCTGTGGAGGATATCCCCCACGATCGCCACCGACAGGCCGTCGATGCGTCCCTTCTTCTTTCTTATGGTAAAAAGGTCGAGAAGGGCCTGGGTCGGATGCTCGTGGCAGCCGTCCCCCCCGTTTACCACATGGCAGTTTACCCGCTCGGCCACAAAGGCGGCGGCCCCCGACGAGGCATGGCGAATCACGATCCCGTCCGCCCCCAAAGCCTCGATCGTCCGGACCGTGTCGGAAAGGCTCTCCCCTTTGGTCACGCTGCTCTGGGACGGGGTGACATTGATCACGTCCGCCGAGAGGCGTTTGGCCGCGATCTCGAAGGAGGAGCGTGTCCGGGTCGACGACTCGTAAAAGAGGTTGACCAGGGTCTTCCCGCGAAGCACCGGGACCTTCTTGACCGTCTGATGGCCCACATCGAGAAAGGTCTCTGCCGCATCGAGAATGGAGGTAATTTTCTCCTTCGTCATCCCGGAAAGCGAGAGCAGGTGGGGTCCAATCGACGGGGGGGAGGAAGGAAGGGAGCGCTCAGGCATGGTCTTCTCCCGAAAGCGGACGAACGACCGTCACGTTTTCCGCTCCCTCGGAGAGGTCCACAAGAACCTTCTCTTCGTGAGAGGTCGGCAGATTTTTTCCGACAAAGTCGGCACGGATGGGAAGCTCCCGATGGCCCCGGTCGACAAGAACGGCCAGCATGATCCGGGAGGGTCTCCCGAAGTCGACGAGGAAGTCCATGGCGGCACGGACCGTCCTTCCGGTGAAGAGAACGTCGTCAACGAGAACAATCTTCTTTCCGTCGATGGGAAGGGGAAGATGGCTTTGGCGAAGAAGGGGAAGTCCCTCCCGCCCGGAGAGGTCATCGCGGTAGAGGGTGACATCGAGCGCGCCAACGGGAGGATGTGTTCCCTCGAAGTCTTCGATCAGCTGTGCAAGCTTTTCGGCCAGGGGCTCCCCCCCCTTGAGGATTCCCACGAGATAGAGGCCGGAAGGTCCCTGGTTCTTTTCCAGGATTTCGTGGGCCATGCGCCTGAGAATACGGTCAATACGGGGAGGGTCGAGAAGAAGGCGGGGGGATTCCCAAAGGCTCACAGATCCTCCCCCCCACGAAACATCAAAGCTGGCCGAGACAGGAACCAATCAAGACAGGCCCTAATGAACTCTCCCACATCTAAGCGCTTTGCGCTGTAGAAGGGGTTTCTGGTCTCACGACTTTCGTTTCCTCTTTCGCTGAGGATGCCCGATGGTACGGGTCTCACGTCCTCTCCGGAGGCTTTGACTTCGGACCGTTCCTGCCCTAGTGGAAACATTTTCTCATACTTGGCAGGAAAAAAAATAGACCGCCCGCTTGACCCCCTCCTGCCCTTCGGGCTAAGAAGGGGAATGCGCGGGCAGGTGTTCAATTCCGGAAAGAAAAAGAGAGCGAAGAATTGGCACGAAGAGAGGCGATGTGCGGTTCGGACCGTCCCACAAGGACGTGCCTGCCACCGGGTCAGCTGAGACATCATGAGCCCCTTTCCGGGCTCGCAGTCCCGGATTTAAAGGAGTGATGGAGGAATTCATGCCCCCCCGGAGGGCCGGAGGGGAGGCTGCTATTTCCTGTCCTGATCGCCTTGCCCGGCGATCCTGGCCGAAGCCATTGGCGAGACCGGAGCTATCTTGATACGGCCGGCGAAGACGATGGCGCAGAGGAGGAGTTTTTTGCCTCCTGCCGCTCCTTCAGGCCGTTCACCAGCCCCATCTTCTGGAAGGATGGCTTGACGAGCTTTGTCATGTGGGTCGAACCGTCCCCGTGAACCTCGGGGTAGACGCAGTAGTTGGCAAGGATCGTCGCCTGCGTGTCCTTGAAGAAATTACCGTAAAAGGGGCCCCCGGTCAAGATACCCCCGGCCTTCTGGAGAAATCCCCGGTACATATCGATATTCCTTGGATAGATGGCACCCTTTTCGATGTCGAAGTTCGGCTTTCCGAGGACCAGACTCTCCTTGTCCTGCTCCACTGTCCAGAGCCATTCGCGGACGCCCTGGAGGTTGGTAAAGACCGCCGCCTCCCGGGTCCAGGGATGCTGGTTGATCGGCATGAAGTAGGGGTAAAAGGTCCGGAGATCCGCCTCGGCGGCGAACATGCGCTTTGACCAGTCCTTTTTCCAGGGTTCGTAACGAGCTGCAGTCACCTTCGGGTCGGCGAGCATCGCATCCATCTCGGTGGCGAGGGTCCTGTAATTGTCGTAGAGGACCGCAAGCCTTGCATGGACCTCCGCCACAGGATAATTGGGCTTCCCGTCAACGACCCAGGCCCGGGCGGGGGGAGTCAGGAGGGGAAAAAGGCCCGACAGGACGACAAACGCCACAGGAACCGCATAAAGAAACAGACGCCGAAAGACTCTCATGCCGACCTCCTCACATATCCTCTCAGGAAAAACACTCATTCATCCTACGCCCGATCCTCTCTCCTGTAAACATCCATGCTGGCAGGAGCTCTCAGGAAGCCGATCCGGGAGCCATGCTCGCGGGAAGACTCAAAAAATAGGGAAGCATCCGGTCGTAGCTTTCGCGGAGGTCCTCCGGAACGACTCGGGTCTCCGCCACCGTCGTCAGAAAGTTGGTATCGCCGTCCCACCGGGGGAGGATATGGGCGTGAAGGTGGCCGGCAATCCCCGCTCCAGCGGCTGAGCCCACATTCATTCCCATGTTGAACCCTCCCGGACGGAAAATCTCGCCGATGATTCTCTCGCACTCCCTGAGAAGGGCAGTCATTTCGTCGAGAACATCTAGCGAAAAATCTCCCATCTTCGCCCCATGTGAGCGGGGGACAACCATCAGATGGCCGCTGGTATAGGGAAAGGCGTTCATAACAATGTAACAGAGCTCACCGCGATAGAGAACGAGCCGGTCGCGACTCACCCCTTCCCGGGGAATCTCGCAAAGAAGACAACTCCCGTCGTTGGCCGTCCGGGACTCTCCCTTGATATAGCGCATACGCCAGGGAGCAAAGAGATGTTCCATCCGTTCTGGCCCCTCCGTCATCACGTAAAAAATCTTATTAAGTCAACAATTTTAGCCAATAATCGCATCGAAACCGTTCGGGAATTCCGGCTCCGCCCCTTTGGCCTCTCTCGGGAGCCCGGTCCTCCCTTCCCTTTGCGCCCAGAGCCGACAGAGGTCAGGGCATTTCGCGAGGAGGATCCATCCGGATGGGCCGAATCAGGGCCGAATCAGGGCCGGACAGAGAAGGCTCCTCCTTCGCAAGACTATTCCAGAAGGAATCCCTGACACAGGCCCACTCCTCTTCCCGGGGAGGATCGGACTCCCAGAAGAGCGTAAGACAGCGGCCCCTACCCTCCGCGGGAATCGAAAGTCCCAATCGAAGGCGAAGCGGGAAGCATGCCACAAGGGATCGGGGAAGCTTCTCTCCCCACTCGACCATCGTTACCCGCCGGGAGGCGCCGTCAAGAAGGGCCTCCTCGAGATCCTCCGCCCCCGGAGAGACCCTGTCCCAGTCCGCATGAAGAAGCCCTGGCGCATCCCCCCCTGCCGGAGACGGGTAGTCCTGCAGGTAGAGAAATGTCGGCGAGGCTATTCGGGAGGGAATCCCCATTCCCCGGGCGACACCCGCGGCAAGGGAGGTCTTCCCCGTCCCCATGGCTCCGGACAGAAGTATCAGCGCCCCCGGAGAGGCTGTTCGTCCCAGGCACTCACCGATCCGGCCGAGAGGGATCTCCGGCGGAACGCGCAGGAGGTCCCCTGCCCCGTCCTTTTCCCGGCTAGTCGACGGTGTCATCACCTGTCAGGAGGAGCCGGACGAGATCCTCCCGCCCCACAACTCCCAGGATCCGGCCCGCCTCGACCACCGGGAGGATGTCGACATCCTCCCGATCGAGAAGCAGGACCGCCTCCCGCAAGGGCGCTCCGGGAGAAAGTGTGGGAGCCTCCCGGTTCACGATATCGGAGACTGTCGTGGCTCCGATTCGAGAGATCTCCTTTTTCAGTGTGGAGGGAAGCTCAAGCGGGATCCAGGAATCGAACAGGGTCAGGACCGTGGGAATATGGAGGGGCTTTTCATGACGAATCAGATCATGCTCTCCAACGACACCCAGATAGCGCCCCGATCCGTCGACGACCGGCGCTCCGGCGATCTTCCCCGTGGTCAGGACCTCCGCAAGTCTCCGAAGAGAGTCCTCGGGAGTTACCGTCACCACATTCTTTGTCATGATCTCTCCGACCGTCTTCTCCACGTCCCGCTCCTGAATAGACACTGATTTTATTTTTCCGACTCCGGTCAAAAACTCCCTGCGTCCCGATATTTCGCCTTTTTTTTCCGACCTTCCGGTTCCCGGGTTCCGTATCTCTCGAAAGAGTATAGCACGGGACGCTACCCGGACCGGAGCGGGAGCTCCGACTTGAGTCTGATCCTCCGCTCGTTAGTTGCGGTTATCCATACGGCAAACAATCCTGCCAGCAGGGGACCGGGAAGAAGGATTTCGATCGCCGACTTGAGTCCCACATGGGCCGAGAGAAGTCCGATCAGGGCTCCGGAGGGAAGGTCCCCCGTCAGGTGAGAGAGGAAAAGCCCTCCCCCCAGGACGCATCCCCAGAGAGGAGGGGAGGAGGCTCTCAGAAAGGCCACCACAAGGCTGACATTAAGGCCAAAGAGGGCACCGCTCGAAAGCAGCATCCCAAAAAGCAGCATCGGTCGCCCCTCTGACAGGAGCACAAGGCAGACTCCAGTAAGGGCCAGAAGCTGGGTGCGGAGCAGAAGCCAAAAGATTCCCTCAAGATCGCGATCGCCAATCCTGTCACAAAAGAATCCTGACAGAAGAATCCCTGCCACCCCCCCGGTCACAAGAGCCACCGCACTTATCTGTCCTGCCGACGCCATCGACAAATGCCTGACCCGCGTCAGGTAGACGGAAATCCAGACACCCATCCCTCCCATCACAAAAAACGTCACGCTCTGAAGAACGACCAGGGTCAGAAGCCGCCGGTCGAAGAGAATCATGGAAAACCTCGAAAGGACCGGAAGGTCGCTCCGCGATTCGATCCCCCCCTCCCGCTCCGGCGTCGCACGCCCTGCGGGAGGAAGGAGGAAAAACAGCGCCAGGAGAAGTCCGGGAAGAACCGGCATGAAGAGAATCCGGTGAAAGTCGGAGATCTTTCGTGAGGCGAGAAGAAACCCGGAGGCCACCCCCATGGGCATGGCAAGAAAGAAGAGAGCCATTCGTTTTCCGGTTCCCTTCTGCCCACCAAGGATCCGCGGACCCACCACAATCAGGGCGGCCTCGCCTACACCGGTCAGGATCCTGCCTGAAAAAAGACCGACCTTCCCCCCGGCGAAGGCGCAGATCGCCATCCCCAGAGAGAAAACGAGCACCCCGCCAGCCAGAAGCCTTCGGGGGGAGATTCTGTCCAAAAGAACCCCAAATGCCGGGGCGGACAGAAGGTATGAAAATGTAAAGGAAGAGCCAAGGGCGCCCATCTCCACATCGGAGAGGCGGTAGGCCGGGGACAGAACGGGAAAGAGCGCGGTGAAGAGCTGGCGGTCGAGGTAGTTGAGAAGATTGGAAAGAAAGAGCAGAACCGGAAGAAAGAATCTCATGGAGAGGCTCTCCTTGACCACCCCAACGGTTCAGGCAGGGTCCACGCTGTCGGCTGTCTCATGAATGCCATGGAACAGCTGACGATTCTTCAGAAGATAGATCACGATAAGAACATTCAGGACAAAGGCCCCCAGCCTCCAATTGGAAAAATGGGAATGCATCGCATAGACCTCAAGGGGGATGAGGGCCGAGATCTCGATGATGGTCATATACTCAGCCCACCGGAAGCGCCGGTGGAGTCCCCATGCCACGACCAGATTGAGCAATCCGTAGACGACCCCCCCCACCGAGATGATCATCAGCATGTTGGGCCCGACAAGACCTGTCTTTCGAAAGATCTGGCCGGTAAAGGCGTTGTCCGTATCGATATTGAGGTTCTGCGCCCAATGGTAAAGCAGGTGGTTCAGGCGGACCGGCCCCAGGGAGAGTCCGCCGATACCGATGAGAAAGGCGAGTGACCCCTTCGCAATACGCTCAAGGATGATGTATTTTAAAAAGAGGGGCGAACGCCGGGAGAGGATCATTCCGCCATTGTACCAGAGGAGGAGCGGATATGGATAGGAGACTCCGGAATACGGGAGCCGAATCGATAACGCCGCGAGGTGTCAGACCCTGGTGGACGGCCTGCGTCTCTCTCCTGGGACTCGTCTTTCTCGTCCCTGCGATCGTCTGGGCCGCGGGGCCAGGGACGGACCTTCCTCTCCTGGCCGTCACCTTCCCGAAGAGTGTCCACCAGGGGGAGGCTCTCAAGATCCGGATAAAATTCCCCAAGCCCCCCCCGGCGAGGGAGTTCTATCGTCTCGAAGTCGATGTGGACAGCCATCCGGTCGCGCTGGCCGATCTTTCCGAGGAGTCCTCCACGTGGATCACCGTTCCGGCTCAACCCGCCGGAGACCACACCATCTCCATCGTCTGGAGAAACCCTCCGGGGGGCTCATCCGAAGTCCAGACCAAGACAGTGGAGGTTCTCCCCTAGGATCCTCCGCTCGAGTCACTTAACATCCTCAAACTTCTTTCGAAAGGAGACACGAACGATGCGACAGACAACATCGCGACACATTCGAAGATTCTTTCCTTTCCCGACCGGACCACTGGCCGTCCTCTCCATCGTGGGGCTTCTTGTCTTTTCGGGATGCGCATCTTACGGACCTGCGCCTCCGGTGGTCGTCTCCGCTCCGACCTCCGAAGGGGCCGGATCGGTCCCCGCCCAAGGACTCGTTCCCCTCTTGGTCCTGCCAACACAAACTCCCTCCGACATGACCGATGTGGGAACGCTCTACCATCAGGACGGAAGCTATTCCCAGCTTGTTCCCCGGGACCCCGTCGCCCCCGCCCTCGACGCGATTCTCGTCAATGAGCTCAAAAAAGCCGGATACGATGCGGTGCTCTCACCCGCGCCGGCACCCAAGGACGCGCCGACACTTTCGCTCAAGGTTACGGTCTTTGAGGACAGTGTCCGCCAGAGTCTTGTCGAAGCGAAGCAAACGGCCCGGATAGAATTCAAGGCGACGCTCGTCATCCACGAGGGCCGGACGACCCGGACAATCACCCGAAAAATCGCCCGCCATCTCTCTCCCAAACCGGTCATCTCCTTCGACCCCGACAAACTTTCGGCGCTGATGGGCGAGCTATTTGCCAAGAGTCTCCGGGAGGACCTCATCCCGTCAATCAAGGCCAAGACAGGAGCTTCACAGTGACAAATCGTCCTCTCTCAAACGGCAGAGCCCTGGCCATTACGGTCGGGGCGGCTGCATTTTTTTTCGGACTTCTTCTTTTCATTCCCGGGCCCCACTCCCGGACCCCCCCGGTCTCCTCCGAGGGAGGGTCGGCTTCGCCGACTCCGGCAAATGAAACCCCAGCGGCCCTTTTCAGCTCCCATTGCGAACAGTGCCATGCCCTTCCGGCCCTGACCCACCGGACTCCGGAGGACTGGCGGATTCTCGTCCTGAAGATGAACCGCTACATGAGACAGACCGGACGAAGCTTTCTCTCCGACACCGAGGCCCGGGAGGTCACCCTCTATATCGTCAAGAATCAGCGCTAGCACTCTCCAGAAGGGAGATCCTCACCGACGGGGAGCCGCAGCCCTCCGAACCGGAATCCCGAAAACGATAGCCTCTCCTGGAGCCCCCTCGACATGAGGAGGACCTTGAACAGGCGCCCCATCCTAAGAGGGTGAAGAAGGATCCCCGCATTCTTTAGATCCTCTGGGGAGAGCCTGTCGGCATTGGCACTAACCCACTCCTCGAATCCCAGCCCCATGAGCCATGACATCTGGTCGGTATAGCCCTCGAGACGATATCCAAGAGTTGAGAGCGTCCCCGCCACCCGGGAAAAGTCGACAAAGGCTGTGAGATCGGTTTTCCCTGGAGATTCGAGAAGCTCTCCCGAGACCTTGTGGTTTTTGTAGGCGAGAAGGGTACCTTCCCGCCGCCTCTCCGACCTGAGCTCCTCCCCGATGTCCCCGTAGTCGATCCAGAGCATGAATCCCCTCTCGAGAAAGCCGTCAAGAAAACCCAGCACCCGCGGAATCTCCAGACAGATCTCGGTCTCCTGTCCCTCCCGTCGGGAAAGATCGGAGCCAAAGCCCTCCGAAAGGGCCACCTGAAGAGCCGGATCCGAAAGCTCCCCCCACACATAGGAGAGATCCCCCGAATCGCCCTTCACTACGTAGCACTCCTCCCATCCCCCCCGATTGACCCGGAGCCGGTGAACCGGAAGGGCATCGAGGAACTCGTTTCCCAGGACGACACCACTGCCCGGGAGGGGAAGAGCTTCTGTCTTTGTCAGGTTGTTGTTCGAGGGGTTCGGAGGAGCTATCCAGCGGGGGGGATGAGGGAGGTCCCATCGCGAGAGCCTCTCTCGCTGACGTTTTTCCAAAACCCCGGGCAGCTCGAAAAGGATCGGCGAGACCCGGGCATAAAATGCCGGGTCGGCCTTCCGGAAGATGGAGAGAAGGTCGTCCATCAACGTTCCGTTGCCGGGACCCGCCTCGATCAGATAAAATGGGTCGGGGGATCCCAAGGCACGGTCGATCTCTCCGATCTGAAGTGCCAGAAGGGTCGCGAACGCGGGACTCGTCTCGGGGGCCGTGTAGAAGTCCCCCCCTTCATGGCCGATTCCCGCATGGCGGGTATAGTAGCCTTCCCGGTCAGATCCCGCCGCCTGTCTCATGAACTCGCAAAAGGTTACCATCCCTCAATCCTTATCTCTGGCAGGCGACATATGCTGATCCGCCTCTTCGTCATCGCCTTTCTTCTTGTCCTGGTCGGGCGTGCGGCACGCACCTTCCTCGGGGGCCCAAAAAAATCCGCCCCCGAATCTCCCCGCCCCCTCGTGGTCGACCCGGTCTGCGGCCTCTATATCGACAAGACCGAGGCTCTTTCTGCCCGGGATCCAGCCGGCGGGTCCGTCTATTTCTGCAGCCGGGAGTGCCGGGACAGATACCTGTCTTCTCCTGCCCCCCCTCACGAATCCCGAATAACGGGCCCCCCCGATGGAGCGTGAAGATCTCCGGGCGAGACTTCTTGCGGCGATTCCGGACTACATGGCGGAGATTGCCCCCGGCCTTCTCATAAGACACCATCTTGAGAAGAACCCTGCGCCCCCCCTTCCTACCGGCCCCAAGGCCCTTCTCTCCCTGGGCAAGGCGGCAGGGGCCATGACGGCCTCCTTTGCCGAAGCGTTCGGCATCGATCCCGCCGCATCCCTTTCGATTCTTCCCGAGGGATATCCCCCGCCTCCCCCCTCATTTCCCCTCTTTTCGGGGTCCCATCCCCTTCCCGACAGACGGAGCCTTGAGGCATTTTTACGCATTCGCGACTTTACAGAAAACCTCCCGGACGGCATGCCGCTTGTCGTCGCCCTTTCGGGAGGAAGCTCAAGCCTTGTCGTCCACCCGGTTCCCCCGGTGGATCTTGAGGACAAGGTTCTGATCTCGAAGCGTCTCATGGAGAGCGGGGCCCCGATCGAGACGATCAATGCCCTGCGCATCCATCTCTCGGCATTCAAAGGGGGAGGATTGGCCCGGATGATCGCCTCGCGCCCCTCGCTGACCTATATTCTCTCCGACATTCCCGGAGACGGGGCTCCTCTCGTCGGCTCATCTCCCATGTTTTCCATCCCGAGAGACGGACCGGGGATGCTCTCCGAGCTTGAATTCTGGCTCAAGGACGGGATCCCTGACCCGGTCCGCAGGCTCCTTCTCTCCCTGCCCCCCGGTCCCCCTCCGGCGCTCCCCTCCCATGCCCTCTTTGGTGGGGTCCTGGCCTCCTCAAAAACACTTATCGCTACCATGAAGAGGGTTTTTCTGCCGATTCCTCCGCTTTCCGAGCTTCCGCTCCATATTCTTTCCGAGGAGCTTTGCGGGGAAGCCCGGGAGGTTGGACGGGTCCTCGCCTCCCAGATCAGATGGCAGACGACCACTCATTTAAAAGGCGGTCTCTGGGCGGCCTCGGGCGAGACTACCGTCACGCTCTCCCGGACAGATCCCGGGAAGGGAGGGCGGACCTTGGAGCTGGCACTCTCACTGGCCCTCTCACTTCAAAAAACTTCCGCCCTCATCCTTTCACTTGCGTCGGACGGCGTCGACGGGAACTCCGGCCTCGCAGGAGCCCTCCTCCCCTCCGATATTTTCCATACAAAACGCCTCTTTCACGAAGGGCAGGAGGCCCTCTCCCGCCACGATTCGGGGGGATTTCTCGAGCGCCACGGATTAGGGATCAAGACCGGCCCCTCAGGAACCAACCTCAACGATCTTCTCATGGTCGTCGTTCTTCCCTCGTTCACCCCACGGAGGACTTCATGACATTTCGCCGGATGGCCCTTCTCCTTTTTGCCTTTGCAAGTCTCTTTGTTCTTTCCCCTTCTCCCGCTCACTCCTCCGGGCTTCCGCCCCCCGGACTTGAGTATCCCGTCGTCTGGTGGGCGCAGAATCACGTCAAGGAGGCGCTTCGGCTCTATCGGACCACCTCCTGGCAGACCCTCGGGAAGGCCTGCAGGTCGGGCAATCTGGCCCAAGAGCCCGGAGGGAGAGCCCTCAGGGATTTTATCCACAATTCCCACAGGCGAGACTTCTGCAGCCATTTTCCTGGTCCCGCCCATCATCTTCTGAGGGAGGCTCCCTACTTCATGGTCAGTCCACCCGGCGCCCAGAAATAGAGGGGTTCGGGTCCCATGGAGCGAATGAGCCCCATAAGAGCGGCCGCAGAAACCGACGAGAACCCGCCTGCATCCATTCCAAAAAGCGGGGGCGATCCGCCGCCGCTCTCTTCGTAGGTGACCAGCCGAAGGCTTGCGGTTTTTGTTATTTTCTCAAGGTGATTCGTAAGATCCGATCGATACCCCACCCGGTCCACAAGACCCAGAGAGAGCGCCTGAGAGGCGGTATAGACGCGGCCGTCCGCCAGGGGGAGGAGCTTCTCAGGAGAGATCTTTCGTCCCCTCTCGACAACCCGAAGGAAGTTCCCGTAAAAATCCTTTACCAGCCCTTCAAAGATTGCCCTGTCCTCGGGGGTCATCTTTCGAAGAGGGGACCCCATCTCCTTCTCCGCCCCCGAGGCCACCGTTCTGTCGGTAATTCCGACCTTCTTCATGAGCCCCTCGACCCCGATGTTAGCGATCAGCACACCAATGCTTCCCACCACGCTCGTCGGTCGCGACCAGACCTCATCGGCCGCCATCGCTGCGTAGTAGGCCCCCGAGGCTCCGAGATCTCCGAAAAAGGCCACAACGGGGATCCGGGTTCTCTCCCGAAAGAGCATGATCCTGTGATAGAGCCTGTCGGAGGCGGTCACCGTTCCCCCAGGGCTATCGATCTCAAGTACCACCGCGCGTACATGAGTGTCGCGTGACGCCTTGTCGAACTCCCGCTCGAGCTCGCTGACCTGATTGATCCTCCCCCCGAGCATGGGCGTTCCCTTTTTTTTCTCCTGATCTCCGATAAAGCCCCTCACATGGAGAAAGACAACCTTCTCCGTTGCCCCCCCCGGCGGCCGGAGGTCCTTCTCTACAAGTCCCCGGTCTTCGGGAAAGAGGTTTACCGTAATACATCCGCCTAAAAAGAGAAAAACCGCTGCAAAGAAAACCCCGGCGCTTTTTCTTGCGGCGTTCTGTCCTGAGAGTGACATCTTGTCTCCTGACCTTGTTTTAGGTTCTGTCAATGCTTTAACGCCCACTACTTTTCACCGGTAGTTGTTGAACTGGAGATCGATCCCGAAGTCGGCCCCTTTAAGATGGGCGATCACTCCCTGGAGATCGTCACGGGACTTCCCGCTTACGCGAACGCTGTCTCCCTGGATCTGCGCCTGGACCTTGAGCTTTGTCCCCTTGATCTCCTTGACGACCTCCTTGGCCACCTCAGTGGAGAGCCCCTGCTTGATGGCAATCCGTTGCCGAACCGTCCCGCCCAGCGCCTCCTCGACTTTTTTCTTGTCGAGATTTTTAAGGGGGATTCCCCGGCGCACAAGCTTCGACTCGAGAACATCGATAACCGCCACAAGCTTGTGGGAGTCTTTCGCCGAGAGGACCAGCTCCTCCTTCTCCCATTCAATCCTGGCAGCGCTGTCCTTAAGGTCGAATCGGGTCCCGATCTCTTTTAAGGCCTGGTCGACGGCATTCTTTGCCTCCTGCAAGTCCACCTTCGAAACAACGTCAAATGAGGCGTCAGACGCCATAGCCCCCTCCTTTAGTCTTTAACTAGTCCGTTTTATTAAAGAGGACGACGGAGAGTGTCGCCATCGTTCCCATGAATAGTCCGAGGCTGACAAGATCGGTCAGCATCGAATGAAAATGAACTCCAGTCAACGCCCTGCGTAAAAGGTCGACCCCATAGGTCAACGGATCGGCCCGGGAGGCCATGGCTAGCCACGGGGGGAGCCTGTCCAGAGGGTAGAGCGCCCCCGACAGGAAAAATAGAGGGAGAATGACAAAGTTCATCAACACCATGAAACCCTGGCTGGAGGTCATCCTGACACCGAGGAGAATTCCGACCGAGGTCTGGGTCAGTCCGATCAGGATCATGACAAGAAAGGCGAGGAGAATTCTTCCTAGTGACGGGTGCAGGTGAAAGAGGGGAAAGAGCAGCAGAATAAGGCTCCCCTGAACGACAGAGTTTGTCGCCCCTCCGAGGATTTTCCCGATGACGACCGCCGTCCGGGACAGGGGTGCGACCAGGACCTCCTTCAAAAACCCGACCTCCCGATCCCAGACGATTGCCACCCCGGCAAAGGAGGCGGTAAAGAGGACGCTCATGGCAACGATCCCCGGGAAAAGAAAACCCTGATAGCCAAGAGTTCCCCCCGATCCCGTCACCCCCATCGCTCCCATTCGGGGCGACAGCCCCCCCCCGAGGATAAAGAGAAACAAAAGCGGCTGGATGAAGGAGCCCACGAGACGGATCCTGTCTCGCCACAACCGAATGACATCTCTCTGCCAGAGGGTATAGATCCCCATCAGATCGCGCGTAAGAGGGGGAGCAAGGGGACGGCTTTTCCCCACGAGGACCGACCAGGATAATGCTTTCTCCTCTGTCATGGTCTGACTCCCTTTTCTGAGGTCTGCCCCTTGAGCTCACTTCCCGTATAATGAATAAAAACATCATCGAGGTTGGGGCGACGCACTGAGGCCTCACGTATAGGAAACGGCAATGCCCTGAGAAGATCCCATGGTGAGAGAGCCTCTCCGGAGGGCATCGGAAATGACACAATCTCCTCCTCTTTTCTTATCATCCCGGATAGCTTCGGATAGCTCTCAAGGAGGTACGTGATTACTTTTTCGGGAGTATTGGTTTCAAGGGTCAGCATCTCGGAGGAGAGATCCTTCTTGAGTCGATCGGGCGTACCCTCAGCCACGATTTTGCCACCATTGATGATAGCGACCCTGTCCGAGCTGTCCGCCTCTTCAAGATAGTGCGTCGTGAGAAAGACGGTCATTCCGACCTCCTTTCTGACGCGATGAATATGCTCCCATACCGAGCGACGGGAGTGGGGGTCAAGTCCCAATGTGGGCTCGTCAAGGATAAGAAGACGCGGTGCATGCAATAGTCCCCGGGCAATTTCAAGCCGTCTCTTCATCCCTCCCGAGAAGGTTCGAACCAGATCATCCTTTCGATCTGCCAGCCCCAACACCTCCAGGAGAAAATTCCCTCTTGTCCGACGTGACTCGGCATCGATTCCATAAAGCCTTCCGTGGAATTCAAGATTCTCCCAGGCGGTCAGGCGATCATCGAGGCTGGGGTCTTGGAAAATAATTCCGATACGCTGACGGACCTCATGAGGGGAGGCCACGACATCGAGCGAATCGATGGTAATCGTACCCTTTGTCGGCTTTAACAGGGCCACCATCATCTGAATTGTCGTCGTCTTTCCCGCTCCGTTAGGGCCTAGAAAAGAAAAAAACTCTCCCTCCCCGACCGTAAAGGAGATGTCGTCAACTGCCGTCCGGTCTCCCTTCCGGGCTTTATAGACTTTAGAAAGATGTCGGGCTTCAATCATCATGTTTCCCCAATGCCTATTGTCAGGACTCTTTTCATCTTTCTATTCTACCCGGATCGAGCCTCAGGTTCGAGAGATCTTTCTCGGGGAGGGTTTCGCGGGACAAAAAAAAACGGCAGGATTTCTCCTGCCGTCTTATTAAAATCTGGTCTCAGACTAATTCGTCTGGGCGACCTTATCTTCTCCGGGGATGAAGACTCCCTTATAGTTCGTGATCGGAATCGGAATCGGACGTCCATTGTCCCGGTCGATCGGAAGGAACTTCTGAGGAATGGTGATCACCGACGGATCATCAAGACCGAGAACCCAGGTGGTCAGGGCCGTCGTCTGCAGGTCTGTCAGGTGAAAGTTCGGCATGATCGTCGGGGGAACCTTGAATGCAGGGATTCCCGGCGAAATCTTGCGGGGGTTCTTGAAATGCTCCCACTCCCACTCGCGCATCGAATGGAGACCGCCGACATGGTTAAAGTCGTGAACATTATAGAATCCAAGCTCCGTCCGGCTTCCGAATCCCGAAAGATCAGGCGCGAGAACTCCGTGAAGATTGAACTGGGTCATCGTATGACAGGATCCACATCCCTTCTGAATAATCGTCTTTTTCGCGAGATTCAGGAAGGGCGTCATCGGTGGATTGATCCCCGGCTTAAAGAGATCTGTATGGCACTTGAGGCATGAGGCCTCGGAAAAGGCTCCCCGCTTGGGCTGATAATTGAGCGATGTATTAAAGCCATGCGAGTCGGAAACCGTCGTGGAGACTCCCTGCCCATCATGACAGATGGTGCAACCGAACTTCTCAAAAGGATGCTTTCCGATATAGCCGGAAAGATCCGGATGGGTCGTAAAGGGTTCGGGTGCCGTCTTGAATGCGGGTATGGCAATCCCCATATGACAGGTCATGCAGCGGTCCGGCTTGTTCAAGATCGGATTCCAGATCTGCACCACGGTCAACGTGGAATTTGCCAGATCGGGCTTTTTCGTGATTTTGGCCAGAAGCTGGTAATAGGCGCGCTGGTATGTCATCCATTCCGGGTGTGTGTCCTTGTAGAGCTCGTAAAAAAAGACAGCCCCGAGAAGGATCGTCGAGAGGAAGAAAAGACCGTAAATACGCATTTTCATTCTTTACGTCCCCTTTCCGTGGTCTGGGCCGATTTGCGGAGAGGATGTCCTTCGGGATAGAAGGATCCTTCCTGCCACTTCTGGAACCAGATAACGATGTAGTAAAAAATGGCAGTTCCCACCAAGAGGGTCAGGGAGATGCCGATCCGGTAGGGATACCCGAAATATTCCTCAACCCAAGGGGCATTGAGCAACTGATGAAACTGGTCCATCGAACCTCCTTGCCCGACAATCGCGGACAGATTTTATCCCCGGAGGCGAGACCGGCCCGTTCTGGCCGTCTCCACCGTTAAAGGTCACCGCGTTTAATCGTCAAATATTGATCCTCAAATATTGATCCAAGGTGTGACAAGTACATATTTGATGTTGAACAGAAGACGAAGAATGATCTTGAGCGCAACCCCCATCATCGACAGAAAGAAGAAGGAAAATGTCAGGTAGCGCCAGAGCCCCATCGCCTTGTACATGGGCTTCCAGACAATCATCGGGATGATTGTTCCCAAGGCAAAATACCCGATAAAGATAATATCGCCAAAGAGTTTTCCGACCCCTTCGCTCACATGGAACCAGTTGACAAAGATCAGATGAAGCGGGATCAACGTCACAAGTGCGGGATTCATGTGCTCGAGATGATTGCTCCAGGGCCAGTACCACTGCCAGTCAAGACCGCGGAGATATGTTCCGATGATGATCGTAATCCACCAGATCGCAAAGCCGAACGAGTAGTTGAAAACGGCGAACTTGCGTTCCGAGTAGGTATAGTAACCGACTCCCTTGGGATTGACGTCAAGGTAGGGAAAGAGCATGAGCCCCATGATGATCATTCCCGGAAGAACCACGCCGGCATACCAAGGGTCGAAGTAAACGAGAAGCTCCTGAAGACCCAGAAAGTACCAGGGTGCGCGCATGGGGTTCGGTGTGGTCGAGGGATCCGCCAGGGAGCGAAGCGGAGCATGCTCAAATTGGATCAGTAGCATCAGGCCAAATAACACGAGGATGGCACAGATAATTTCGATCATCAGAAGATTTGGCCAGACATTGACAGTGTCTTCCGGCTCCTTCCTGACGATGGGTGCCGTCTTTTTCATTAGCTCGACGAGTCCGTAGGACTTTCGCGAGTCGCGGGGGAATATCTCCCGGGTCACCTTTTCATCCATTATTGCCCCACCTCTCCGTTAACTCTCACAAATAATCATATAAGTATGATTGTGCTTCTTAACACCTGCAAAAGATCCACTAACCTCTAGACCACTAACATCTAGAGTGGACCGGAAAAACCGTCTTTCCTGATCCGCCAGAAGTGAACAGCGAGAAAGACTGTAACAACGAGCGGAAGAACGACACAATGAAGCACGTAGAAGCGGATAAGAGCATTTTGCCCCACGACCGTTCCACCGAGAAGCATGAACATGATGTCGTTCGTCGGAAGAAAGCCAAGCTGAGGCCCCCAGGGACCGTTCTGGCCGATAAGGGGGGTGTAGGAAGCCATCTTCGCGCCCACCGTCACCGCCCAGTAAGCCAGCTGGTCCCAGGGAAGGAGATAGCCTGTCCAAGAAAGAACCAGGGTATTGACGAGAAGGACGACGCCGACGATCCAGTTGAATTCCCTTGGCGCCTTGTATGCCCCCGTAAGAAAGACCCTCGTCATGTGAAGCCAGACGAAAAGAACCATCCCGTGAGCGGCAAACCTGTGAAGATCACGCATCAGGTTTCCCCCGAAGATCACGAACTGGAGGTCCTTGATGTTCCGGTAGGCCAATCCGGTGTAAGGCGTATAGTAGAACATGAGCCAGATACCGGTCACAGAGAGAACAATAAAGAGGAAGAGGGTAATCCCTCCAAGACAGAAGGTGTAGCGCATCCTGAGGGCAGACCGCCGGACCTTGACCGGATGAACATGGAGGAAGACGCTGGAAAATATTGCATAAGCCCGGTCAAGATCGTTGTCGGGATAGCCATGCCGAAAAACAGATTTAAAGATCTGGGATTCGACGATTTCATTTTTAATTTTTTGAAGCATGCTTCAAGTCCCTTCGTTAAAAGGACCATTTCCTGAAGTCCGTCCCAGGTGCGGCATGGATTCGACACAGGAAAAAGGGATCCTCGCATGGGCCTGCAGCAGACGTTGCCTGAAATGGGCTGTCTGCCGTTTACTCAGTATACTTGCTCTCCGTCAACAAAGCAGACGGTTGGAGGCGCAGGAAGCGCCAGCCGGAGCCGAGTGCGTGATGTAAAAAGGATCGACTTCCTTGACCTTTTCCTTGACCCAGAGGCCCTGTGGTGTCTGGACGGGATCCGGGTCAAGTCGGATGACCGTATTGACGATCAGCTCTCCGTCGAGGGGATCACGCGTAATCTGTCCTCTCCAGAGGGTACGGGGAGCCGGTCCGCCCCGAACGTTACCATGGGCATCATAGATCGATCCATGGCACGGACAACGAAAGCGCTTCTGATCGGGGAACCAGTTCGGGGTACATCCCAGATGGCGGCAGATTGAGATCATGTTGTAGATCCCGCGCATATTGCGCACCACCCAGAAACGTCCCTTGAGCTTCCACCGTTCGTCCACTCCAAGTCCATAAACCGAGACATGGCCGATTTTAAAAACAGTCGGAGGTTCGTAGAGGACAGGGGGAAAAAGATATTTGTAGGCAGCAAAGGCCGTTCCCGCCATGGAGGCGCCCATAACGGACCAGCCGGCCGCCACGAGGAATTTCCTGCGTCCCTTGTCGGCCGGGTTCATCCCTTCCCCGCCGTCTTCGGATTGGTGTGTTTGGGCCGAAAGATTTGTCATTGGAGCGTGACCTCCTGTTTGATTTCAAGGTGTTCCATTGCAATGGCCCCGGTCGGGCAACGCTTGGCGCAAAGTCCGCACCGGATGCAACGCATCCCGTCCCATATCATTGCCGTTGACTGAGAAAGCGTTTGAACGACAGGTTCGTCGATATGCTCCGGAGAGATCTCCGTTTCCGTAAAGGCCTCGACGAGCGGCTCAATCTTTCCGTGCTCCAAGTCAACATCGGAAAGGGGAACCATCTTGAGTGCGTATTCGGGGCAGACATCCACGCATCCGCCACAGAGGACGCACTTGTGCCCCTCGAAGATGGGATTGACATGGCAGGTAAGACAACGCGAGGCCTGGGATCTGGCCTCCTCATCGCTCATGGAGAGCTCCGCCAGCTCAAAATTGGTCCGACGAAAATCTGGATGAAGAAGGTCGGGATTCTTCCGCTCGATATTGTAGTATCCCTTTTGGTTGAATTCCTCCGGCCATATGGGCGAAGGATTCGGCCGGTGAGAGATCGGAGTCGAAACTCCCACCAGATTCTTTGTAACACCGGACTTCATCAGATAGGCATGGACAGACTGGGCCGCCTTCTGGCCTCCTGCAATCGCATCAATAAAAATCCTGGGGCCGGTCACGACGTCGCCGGCGGCGAAGACACCCGGGACCCCCGTATCCATGGAGTGGATATTTGCCCGGATCACGCCGTTACGGCCGACGATTCCCTCGAGGTCCTCGGGAACATAGGAGGTATCGATGACCTGACCGATGGCCAGGATCACAGAGGAACCATGGATAATGCTGACCTTGTCCTCGTCAAATGTCGGAGAAAAACGTCCCTGGTCATCGAAGACGGAGAGAACCTTCTTGACCTCGAGACCTTCAAATTTCCCATTATTTCCGACAATTCTCTTGGTCCCAAGACGAATCGCAAACTCCGCCCCTTCATGGACGGCATCCTCGATCTCAAGATCATCGGCGGGCATCTCGTCCCATGTTTCGAGAGTTACCACGGTCACCTTCTCGACACCAGGCACCCTGATCGCCGTCCTGACGACGTCCATAGCGACGTTTCCCGCACCGACGACGACGGGCCGGGGACCGATGGGAAGGGGTTCGTGGCGGTGATAGACCGACTGGAGAAAGGGGAGGGCCGAATAGACGCCTTCAAGTTCCTTCCCCTCGAAGGGAATGGGCCGGCTTCCCCATGCGCCGGAGGAGAGGACGACTGCGGCATACTCTTCTCGGAGCTGGGCAAAAGTTACATCTTTTCCAACCTTGACGTTCAGGCGGGCTTCGACTCCCATGCTCATGATTGCCGCGATTTCAGCCTGAAAGAGAGGTCGGGGAAGACGGTATTCGGGAACGAGGTAGAAGAGGCCGCCGAGGCGATCCTGGGCCTCGAAGATGGTCGTGCGATAACCCAGGCGAGCCAGATCGTGGGCAGCAGAGAGCCCGGCCGGACCCCCGCCGACAATGGCCACCTTGGGACCGGTCGCCTTGCCGTAAGGCACGCCAGGGGCAGTGGAATACCTTAGCGTCGATGCCGGATCGGAAACGGTCTCTGCCCCAAACTTTTCCGTGACGAACTTCTTGAGAGCGCGAATCGTCACCGGCTTGTCGATATTTCCTCGCGTACAGGCCGTCTCGCATGGAGCATTGCAGACCCATCCGCATACAGAGGCAAACGGATTGGGACCACGCGCGATCGCATATGCCCGCTCGTAGAGCCCCTGGGCAATAGCCTGAACATATCCGCCCGCATCCGTCCCCACGGGACAGGCCTTGCGGCACGCAACCTGATCCGAGTAGTACTGATAATCAGGTATATGGAGCTTGTATTTTCCCTTCATTTCGTTCCTCCTCCGCGGGTTGCAAAGATCCCATACGGAAAGAGGGACACCAAGCTTGCGAGGCCTTTCCAGAGTTCGGTCAAAGCCCCCAAGGTTCCCTATCCGGCCTAACGATGAGAATGGTTTACATATTAAAATTGTAGTGGCGCAATTATTAACATATCCACGCCAACGAGTCAAGATGTCTGTTCCAAAAGGGTGAGCGACAAATTTTAGGACTTCCCACCAGTCAATGCTCTTCAAAAATAGGGGCCTATCAAAGCACTGACGAATAATACTTTTCGCGCTATGGTAAATGC
>Ga0078972_1003121_pt1 | contig 50949 bp, 48 predicted proteins | sample YelNatPaOPGAMG01_FD_67568 | JGI IMG/M metagenome (GOLD analysis project Ga0078972, IMG submission 67568) | Hot spring thermophilic microbial communities from Obsidian Pool, Yellowstone National Park, USA - OP-RAMG-01 (SPADES assembly) (version 2) | ecosystem: Environmental > Aquatic > Thermal...
GGGGTTACCCAAAAAATAACCATATTTTTATGCCTCCCTGTCAAAAAAATCAAAAATCCCTCCCAAAAAATCCACAAAAATAGCCCCACTTTTTCAGAACTCTCTTTTAGACACGCACGGACATCGTATGCGGCCAACTTGACTTTTAATGTGGATTAAGATAAAATACATAACAATGTATATAAATTCAAAAATTTTTTAAGGAGGTTGAGATGAAGGTAAAATGGTTGATGGCAGGTGTTCTTCTTTGTCTCATGGCTGGCAATGCATACGCGATAAATGACCAGTCCATAAGAGGTGAGAACACTTTCGGTTTGATAGAGGATAGCTATGACCTCTACTTCTATCCGGAATTCCTTCCTGATTTTGAGGGCTATGAGGTTTACACAAACCTTCATAACACATCTGGAGCGAATAGATTTCAGATTGGATTTTCTGGCTTACCAAAAAAGGCAGGAAGGCTATTCTTGACCTTTAATATGGCTACTAACAAAGAATCTGAAGAGGTATCACTTCCATTAAACTATACGCCAAACTGGCCAGATTTTCTTGACCCTGGAGCCTTTGTCGGAACAGGAGAAATGGGTTATTATCATCTATTAGACACAAATTTTTTTGATGACGATAACGATGGAAAAACTGACAGGAGTATCTTGAGGGATATGTCGGGGGAATCATGGAGGGAGCAAAATGATTACAGCCTTCTTATCGGATATGGAATTTCTATATCAAAAAAGGTTAATGTGGGATTAGGGGTTTCGCTTGGTTTTTTAAATGGAGAAAAGCGGGACCCGCTGAGCACCTATGATATATCCTACACAGAGACAGACCTTAATACTAAGACGGTTCTTGAAAGCTACACAGATAGAAGCAGTGCAAGGATTGATGCGAGTGGCTCAAACATAGGTTTTATAATCGGAACAAAGTTTGAACCAAAGGAGAAACTGAAGATAGGAATTGACTTTTTCTATTCAATGATTGATTCAGACGGGGCTGGAAAGTATGGGGAGAGCAGGAGAACTGCAAACTGGACAAAGGGTTCATCAAATGCAACCCTTAACGAGACCTTATCAGGTCCCTATGGAGACCCGGTTAATGGAGACCCTATTAACGATGCCCTTCCTTATGACGGCTCAAATATGGGAATAAGGCTCAAGACATACATCCCTGCTGGTGAAAAGAACACAATAAGGGTTGACGGGGTTTTTGAGTGGACATCCCTTGATGTCTCCGATGGAAGATATGAGAAGTTAACGAGAGAGGAAAGGCTTGATGGTGTTCAGAATGAAAAGACCACATCGGATGAAAGAGAAACTATTGAATATTCCGGTGATTATCTTTCAGGAAATGGAATTTCGTTGCTTCTCGCAGACATTATAGAGGTGACGAATTTCATAAGGGTGGGCTTCGGCTTTGGATATGAATTTGTGAAAAGGGAGATAGATGTGAGGAGGACAAGCTCTTTTAATGGTAAACAAAGGATAGACAGAAACAACGACGGAGATGCAATTGATGACCCACTTGATTACGACCCGGTCACCGGAATCTATGATGAAAGATGGACAGATGAAGCTTCCATAACCCAGGGATATAAGTATGAGGTAAAAACCCATTATTTCAAAATCCCTGTTGCCACAGAGATTGATATAACAAAGAAACTCTCAATCAGGTTAGGAGTTTCCCATTTTATAATTGTAAACAGGGATAAAGAGAGCCTGTCTCTTATTTCAGGAAGTGAGCAGATGAAAATTGTTTATGAAGATGGAATGGGAAATAGAGGGGTATTTTATTCACAATATACCATTCCCGAAGACAGGTATTCAAACAGAGTGGACAGGATGACCATAACCGATTACAGAATAGGGCTTGGAATCAATGTGTCAAAGAACATATCAATTGACCTCCTCGGAGACTACTATGACAACCATGACTCCGATACACATACTCATGAGTTATCAATAGAGCCTCATGAGGCATCAAGGATATGGTCTGTATTTGGTTCTGCAACAATAAAGTTTTAAGGAGGTGAAAAGATGAAGGGAAAGATAATAGCAATAGTTTTATTGACAGGGCTTATAGGTTGTAGTTTTGAAAAAGAGAAACTCACACCGAAGGACACAGATGGCTTCACACAGCAGGACATGGATAAGGGGGCGAATGAATTTGACCTCTATTATCCACATGTTGAGGGTATAGTGATACAGGCAGAGGGTCTTGCATTTGAGAGTCCATGGGACTTTTATGTTTCCTTTGATAAGCCAATGGATACATCCTTAATTCCAGATGTGAGCCTTCAGGAATTGACCTACCACAACGAGGTTACATCAGCAAACTATGTTGATAAAAACTCAGTAAAATGGCTTAGTGATAACATTCTTACTTTCAGGACATCCTCAACCTTCAAGCCATATAGCATAATTGATTATCCCTTTGACCCGGATGCAGATGGATCTGTTTATTCCATTGCGGTTCAATCAGATGGAAAGATATTGATAGGAGGAGATTTTACAACCCTTAATAATGGAACTATAACAAGAAATTACATAGCGAGGTTAAATCCAGATGGAAGTGTTGATACGACCTTTGACCCAGATGCAAATGGAACTGTTTATTCCATTGCGGTTCAACCATCAGATGGAAAGATATTGATAGGAGGAGATTTTACAAGCGTAGGTGGAACACCAAGAAATCACATAGCGAGGTTAAATCCAGATGGAAGCGTTGATACGACCTTTGACCCGAATGCAAATAGACGTGTTTATTCCATAGCAGTTCAATCAGATGGAAAGATATTGATTGGAGGATGGTTTACAAATGTTGGTGGAACACCAAGAAATTACATAGCGAGGTTAAAATCGGATGGAAGCGTTGATACATTTGACCCGAATGCAAATGATTGGGTTTATTCCATTGCGGTTCAATCAGATGGAAAGATATTGATTGGAGGAGATTTCACAAATGTCGGTGGAACACCAAGAAATTACATAGCGAGGTTAAATTCTGATGGAAGCGTTGATACAACCTTTAATGACCCGAATGCAGATGATTGGGTTCGTTCTATAGCAGTTCAATCAGATGGAAAGATATTGATTGGAGGATATTTCACAAATGTCGGTGGAACAGCAAGAAATTACATAGCGAGATTAAATTCTGATGGAAGCGTTGATACATTTAACCCCAATGCAAATGGACTTGTTTATTCCATAGCGGTTCAATCAGATGGAAAGATATTGATAGGGGGATGGTTCACAAGTGTTAGTTGGGCAGCAAGGAATTATATAGCAAGGCTTAATACAGATGGAAGCCTTGATACATTCAATCCGGATGCAGATAGTGGGGTTCGTTCCATAGCAGTTCAATCGGATGGGAAGATATTGATAGGAGGCGATTTTACAGGTGTTAGTGGAATAACAAGAAATCACATAGCAAGGCTTAAGAGGATATGTGTTCCTGAAGAGGGAAGGGAGTGTGATAACTACCTTCTGACAATAGGTTCAAAGAATGCAAAGAGCATTCTCGGGGTAGAACTTGATGGAAACTATGGAATGACAAATGACGATTACATTGCATCACCATCTGATTTCATAGAGCTCCTGAGCAATCTTAATCCACCATCTCCATTCCCGGGAACTTTTCATTATGACATAACCCCTGCTTCTGTTGATTCCGCAGATGCGGACGATTACCTCAAACCAGAACTTTCAGATGCAAGCGTTAATGAAAGGATTAATATTCACTTTGATTCATACATGAGAAAATCAGACATAAACAACACAAATATAGAGATAATTGGACCGGATGGAAAGAAGCTTGATGGAAGCTGGTGGGTTGAAGACCTCAATAATCCTGGAAATTACATATCTCTTGAGAGCGCTCCTGAAACGACAACCGGGAGGATAGAAACCTATTATAGCGATTTTTATTTCAGACCAAAAGATATTCCCTTACCACTTGGAAGGTATGTGATAATTGTCCACTGCAACTCAATACACAAATTCCCGCTTACAGACCCTGTGAATGGAGTTTTCCAGAGGGAAATAACATGCAATGATTTTGAATATGATGGGGTTGATAATGATGTGATTATGGAATTCTATGTCACTCCTGATGGAGAGAAACCACCTGTTACAAATGTCGTATGGGCTGTATATACATCGTCTTCATCACCAATTGCAATTCAGCCAAATCAGGCAGTTGTCTTCTTCCAGACACCGGACCCTATGGACAACATAATGGATGCATCAACCCTTATTCCAAAAAATATAAGCCTTATTCAGAACGGGGCCCCATTATCAATAACAACATCCGTTCAAACAATTATATATCAATGCGCTCCATCAACAGCCCTTATAATTACTGCGGGTAAGGACAAAGACCTCAATAATAGGTCCTCACTCACTATAAGCTATTCAGTTAAGGATGAGGAAGGTAATACCCTTGACGGAAACTATGACGGAATATATGAACTGAGCATTAATGATAACTTCGGTCCGAGAGGCATTCCATTCTTTAGTCCATATTATCATCCATTTCGTGCACCTCTTCCACCAAACTATGTTCAGGTTCAGGGGGTATGGACTGCAAATTCTCAATTAACAGGATATACCCTTGGCTCCGATGAAATCCTCATCGCCTTCAAAACCCCTGCGATGAACGATGACAGAATGGACACCTCGTCCCTAACTGCAGATGACATAATACTTGAAGGTGCAGGAGACCCTGACCGCCCGAACTGCACCTGTCAGTGTGCGGGACCCGATTGCGGAGGCGATTTAATATCCTCAACCCTTGAGGATTCATCAAACTTCAACAATGTCCCGACTACCCTCTGGAGAATAAAGTTTACAAACCCTTCAGGCTGTGTCGTTAAAGACTGCAAACTAACTGTTCGCGGAGGAACAATTAACAACCCAGCCAATAGACCAAAGGATGTATGCGGAAACTGGCTATATCCCGATTATGTAGTAGAGAGGCTCCCATAACTATTGTTCAAACTGGAGGATTGAAAGAAGAGCCATTAAGTTCCTGAAAAGATGATTGAAAGCCTTGTTTATTGAGTATTGAGAAGAAGGGATGTTCTTACCTGAATAGTTTTTATCAGGTAAGCAGTTATTTATAGAGGATAGGTCAACATATAATGAATTGTTGAATGCAGGGTCCTGCCAGAAGATATAGATTAATGGAATTCTTATTTTTTCTATCTCAAAGTATGGCTCGTTTATGGAAAGGCAATCATCAGGAATTTCTTCAACCCCGTATATCTCTGAAGAAAAGTGGCTTCCTGGAAGGCATGTCCAGCAAAAATCATCTCCAATCTCCATTGATCTGTCAGCATTCCTTCCGAGTTCCCCTTCTATTAGAAAAATTGTTTCTCCTTTTACTTTTTTCCATAATGGAAGCATTTTCCTTAATGGAATGGCTTCCTGATAGTTATCAGGGATAAGTTTTTTGAAGTTTATTGACATTGTATCCGGGAAAAAGGAAATTCCAAACGGAAATAATTTATTGAATTCGGAAATGTTAACAATTCTTCCATCGTTCATTGCCTCTGACAAATCCCTCAAAAAGAGGACGAGATTCCTTAGATAATCCTCTCCTGCGGAAAAGAAAAAGATACCAAAAATGTCTTTTGATGAGATTTTTACAGGAAGTTCTAAAACTGGAAAACCTTTTCCATCCTCGGAGTAATACCTCATTATCCCTATTTTTATTTCATCTCCGGTGTCAACAATTCCGTTTCCGTTCTTATCAATGTAAGAGAAGAAATCATCTTCATCTCCGTTTTTGAGGAGAAATGTCTCTTCAATCCATGAGGCAAAATCTTCAAGCCCTGCCCTTATGGATGGAGATGTATCATTGAAAAGGGTCTTCCTTTTCTCACTCCATTCAAGAAATTCAGGCGACGAATCCATCACCATCCCCAATTCCCTTATGAGCCCAACTATGTCATTTGAGATTTTGTCCCTTATATAATCCGCATTTAAACTTTCAAGGAGAAGTGGATAATTCATACTCAGGTCATGGGCTGAGATGAAAGATATGAAGGCATTTATAAAGCCCATCATACTCCTTATAAAAAATGCCTCCTTTCTGTTGAATTTTTTGCCAATCCATATCTTCCTTTCAGGAACCACGCTTAATGTGAACTCAATGCCATTTTCTGTTCTGAAACTGCAGTTCTTTTCAATGACATTCTGTGCAGACGCTATAATTGGAACTATCATATCCTCCTTCATTGGTATGAAATTCGTTTCAACAACTGTATCCAGGTCTCCGTATTCCTGAGGAAGAAATGCTGAAATCCATGGTGCGGAGCCACTTCCGGAGGAAAGGGTGGAGCTCAGGAAGAAAAGAAACCTTGAGAGAAAAAGCCCATAATGGGCAGAGCAGTCATCGGGATTTTCTTTAACCTCCTTTTCATAAAGTTCGGATGAGATTCTGTAAAATCCATTCTCAAGATACCATCTTGCATCCTTCTCTCCGCCGACACATCCAGTGATAAAAACGAAAATCAAAAATAGCCTTTTCATCTTCCAAAAATCTCCATCAAAAATTCGTCTATCTTTTCCTCTGCCTCTTTTGTGAATTCTGAATCTATCATATTATCAAAGGCGTGGTTTGCCCCTTCAATGAGGACGAGCCTGCTATCCTTCCCATTATCAATGAGGGCTTTGTGAAAATTTTCTGCCTGCTCAAGCGGAATAGGGTCACCGCTTCCGTGAATTATCAGGAAATGGGCATTTGTCCTCTCAACATAAAAAATTGGTGAAGCCTTTCTCAAAATCTCCTCTGAAGGGGGTTCCTCTCCCAAATAGACCTCTCCGAGGTCAAGAAATCTTCCAAATGGGTCATACCATTTCGTCCAGTCATAAATCCCATAAAATGGTATTGCAGCCTGAACATCTACCTTCTCATCAGGAAAGACCTTACAGGTCGGCTTGAAGAATTCATCATCAGGAGTTACTGCAATCATTGCTGTTATGTGCCCTCCTGCAGAACCGCCCATTGATATGAACTTCTCCCTGTCTATTCCGTAAAACTTTGCCTTTCCCCTCAGCCACCTTATAGCACACTTCACATCCCTTATGTCCTGAGGAAACTTGATTGATGGGGCGAGCCTGTAATCAACATCAAAAAATGCATACCCCCTGCATGCAAAATGCTCTCCCCAGTATTGAGAATTTGTCATCCTTCTTGTTCCTGCAGTCCATCCACCTCCATGATTGAAGACAATTGCGGGATAGGGCTTTTCAAACCCCTTTGAGGGAAGGTACAGGTCTCCCTTTAATTGGTTTTCCTCATCATATACAAGGGATGGAATAAACCTCCATTCCTTTCCGCTTACAACCCCATTCCTGTCAACACATTTCAAATCCTCCCCTTCCCCGCAGGAAAGGAGAAAAAGAAAAATGCATAGAATAACTTCAACCCTTTTCATTTTGCAAAATTTTTATTATTTCTTCAGAGACCTCTTCGGGCGTTTTTCCTTCGGTTGAAATCTCTATGTCCATTGCCTTTCTGTAATATGGGAGCCTCTCCTCAAGAACCTCCTTCACCTCATCCCAGTGTGTCCTTCCTAACTTCAAAGGTGGTCTTGAACTGTCATCCTTTATTCTTTCAGCAAGGACCTCAGGGGGAGCAGATAAAAAAATTACAATTCCGTTTCTTTTTAGAGCCCTTACATTCTCATCCCTCAAGACAATTCCTCCACCTGTATCTATGATTATATTATCCTCATCAGAAAGGCTTTTTGCAATCTCTGTTTCAATATCCCTGAATTTTTCCCATCCATAATTTTTGACAATCTCCGGAATGGATTTCCCCGTTTTTTTTACTATTTCCTCATCCGTTGAAATGAACCTCAAGCCAAGAACTTTTGAAAGAATTTTACCGACAGTTGTCTTTCCCGAGCCTCTGTAACCGATAAGGACAATTTTCATTTTTTGACTTTTTCTTTGAGTATTTTCCTGATAGTCCTTTCTGATGCTTCCATACCGGTGAATAGTCTGAACTGCTCCATAGCCTGATAAACGAACATGTCAACCCCTGATATGCATTTCAACCCCCTTTTCTTTCCCTCCTTAAGGAATTTTGTTGTTGGAGGTGTATATATTACATCAAATAAGACCTGACCATCCCTGAAAATATCTAAAGAAATTGGAATTTTATCTACATCAGGTTCCATACCAACAGGTGATGCATTCACAATGATTTCACACTTTTTTCCAATCTCCATCTCTTTCTTCTCATCCCTCACAAACCATTCAACCGAGACCAATCTATAGTTCTTTTCTATGTCTTCGGCAAGCCTTCTCATCTCCTCTTTTATAATCCCTGTTATGAAAATGGAGTTAATTCCCATCTCACACAGGGCAAATGCAACAGCCCTTCCTGCACCACCCGAACCAATCATCAATACCTTCATTCCTTTAGGATTTACTCCGTTTTTTTTAAATGCCTCCTTCACCCCTGTATAATCGGTGTTGTATCCATAGAGTTTTCCATTTCTATTAACTATTGTGTTTACCGCTCCAATTTTCAAAGCGACCTCATCTATCTCATCAAGAAACCTCATGCAATCCGTTTTGTGGGGGACGGTTACACTAACACCTTTTATTCCAAGCGCTTTTATTCCTTTTATTGCATCCCTCAGATTTTCCCTCTGAACCTCAAAAGCAAGATATACTGCATCAAATCTATTTTTTTGAAAACAACTCGTGTGAATAATGGGAGATAATGAATGCTTCACCGGGTATCCTATTATGCCAAAAATAGAGGTGTGAGAAGATATGGAAATCATCTTGAAATTATAATAAATCCATTTCCTTTTGCAATCTCTTTTTCTCTGACATAAACCCTGAAAAGCACAGAAATTTCTTTCCCTTTTACCCTTTTAACTGTCCATTCAATTTTTATTATATCACCCGGATTTGTCCACCCCTTGAACTTTATATTTATGCTTTTTATACTGCTCTTCTTCCCACCCCACTCGCAGAGAGCAGAGATGACAAAAGAAGTAAGACAATACTCGTGAAGGATGTTGCCTCTAAATCCAGCCAGTTTTCCAAAAAGGGGGTCAATATAAATTGGATGAAATATCCCTGTCGCTCCTGCAAAATATATTGGTCTATAAAGGTCTATTTCTCTAAGAACATAAAACTCATCCCCTACTTTTATCCTTTTTTCAGACAACAAGACCTCCGCTCACATTTATCACCTGCCCTGTAACATAATCTGAGAGACTTGATGCAAAGAATAAAAAGACCCTTGCTATATCAAGTGGTGTCCCTGGTCTTCCAAAGGGTATCATCTTTATTGTGGCTTCCCTCTGTTCAGGCGGGACTCCGAGGATATCACCTTCTTTCTTCGGAGCAGTGAGTCTTGTCTCGGTGAAGCCTGGAGCAACGCAGTTGCAATTTATGTAGAAACTTCCCCATTCCCTTGCTACAACCTTTGTAATTCCTATTATCCCTTCCTTCGCAGCAACATAGTTTATCTGACCGGGATTTCCCCTCAATGCGGCAGTTGATGATGTATTTATTATCTTTCTGTGTTTGACAATTCCCTTTTCCTTCTCCCTTTTTGCCACATCCCTCATATAAGGAGCCGCTGCCTGAATGCAGTTAAATGTTCCCTTGAGGTTCACATTTATCACGAGGTCCCACCATTCTTCTAACATCTTATGAATAACCGCATCCCTTGTTATTCCTGCTATGTTCGCAAGTATATCAATTGAACCCTTTCCAACCTCTGCGGCTGTTTTCATGAGTTTTTCACAATCTGATTTCTTTGAAACATCCCCTGTGCATACTGAAGCCCTTCCCCCTATTTTTTCTATTTCTTTCAGCGTTTCTATTGCTGGTCCTTCATCAAGGTCATTTATAACCACATAAGCCCCCTCCTTTGCAAAAAGGATTGCTGTTTCCCTTCCAATTCCCCTTCCTGCTCCTGTAACTACTGCTATTTTTCCATCAAGCATTCCCATCTCTTCCCCCTTTTTTAATGCCTGGGGCCGGAATCGAACCGGCACTCCGCAAAGCGGAAGAGGATTTTAAGTCCTCTGCGTCTACCTATTCCGCCACCCAGGCATATATTCATTTTTACACCCAATTTTTGTTAAATTCAACACAAATCCATCTTTGCCATTGTTAACTGATTTTGAAATTTCCCCTATTATCCTTTATAATTTTATCTATGGATGAGTTGAAAAAAGCGAGGCTGATTCTTTTCTCAATTTTTAAATCAATTAAGGGGATGAGACTTTATCCGCAAAATCATCCCGCCCTTGATAAAATAGTTACCGAATCTTATGGAATTTTTCTCAAAGTTTTGAAAGAAATTGGGGGAGTAAGAATAGATGTCCACAGCGATGGCTTCACTATGGCCGGGCTAAATCCCGATGAAGAGGGCAAGTTTTCGGAACTTGCCAACGAACTATTTATAAGGGGTATAAAAACATTAATAATTGATTCGTTCGTGAGCGTAGAGGACTTCAAAAAATTTGTAACATTCTTCCAGATTGAACCCGAGGAAGTTATAAAAATGGGGGGAGCCGAAGAAATTCTGAATTCTATGAAGATAAGTGGGATCAGAGTTGAAGTAATGGACTTTCTTTTGAAAACCGAGGAAGAAACGGAAAAAGCTGGAAAGGGAGAGGAATATGAAGAAGTTTCCATATCCATTGAGGAGTTCACTCAGGAAGAAAAGGACATCCTTTCGCTGGTAGAAAAACTGAAAAAAATTTCCGACCTCCGAGAATATGAGAGCCTTCTAAAAAAAGTGGTAAACAAATGTCAGGAAATGGTTGCCCTATCGGATTTCAAAATTCTTCCCATCATTTTTCTTGAATTCTCAAAAATTTTCATTGACCAGAGCAGGCCCTCGGAGATAAGAAGGATCACAGGAGAGGCAGCAAGGTCAATTTCAAACGAGAAAATCATCGGTTATCTCATAGAGAAAATCAAAACCCTTGAAGCCTCTCAGATAATGGAATACGGGAACATATTTTTAATGATAGGTGACACTACTATAAAATATCTCCTTGAAAGCCTGTTCGTTGAAGAATCAATAAAAGGAAGAAGATTTATAACAGATATACTCATTCGCTTTGGAAAGAAGGCTATTCCTCATTTGATATACTATCTCAACGATAAAAACTGGTTCGTCGTAAGAAACTGCCTCTTCATTCTCGGAGAGATAGGAGACAGAAAAACTATTGACCTCATATCCCGTTTTGCCTTTCATAAAGATGAAAGGGTTAAGAAAGAGGCAATAAACGCAATATCAAAAATAAAGGACCCCGAGGCAATTTCTACCCTTCTTAAAATTCTTGATGAAATAGACGATAAAACAAAACCTTTTGTTATAAGAGCCCTGGGCAATACGAAAGATAGAACCATAGAGCCAATAATTTTCAGATTTATGGATTCAGAAGACCCTGAGATGAAAAAGGAATGCGTCCTCGCAATGGCAAAAATCTCCTCTCCATACGCCCTTCGTCTTGCAAAAAAGATAATTGAAAAGGCGAAACTTCCAAAGGATAAAAACCTCGTAGAATCAGCACTATCAGCCATAGAACTCCTGGGGACTCCCGAAGCAATTAATCTGCTTGAGACCTATGTTTTTGGAAAAAGCAGAGAACTGAAAGAAAAGGCAATTGATGCCCTTTTCAGAATCTCTGAGAGGATAGGAATCTGATGCCAAAAATTGAAGAGGACATAATAAACTCATTAAACGCCCTCATGATGAGCATAGAGCTTTATCCACCAAAGCACCCGTCTCTAATAAGGGCTGGTGAGAAAGCAGTTGAAAACCTCCGTCCGGTCCTCTTTGAAAAAGGTTCCTCTTACCTTGCCATAAAAGAGGGGCTCATTGCTTTTAACGGAATTCCAATCTATTCCATTCAATCTGCAAAGGTTCTTGGGAGAATCCTGGCAACAATAAAAATAGGGGGGATAGAATTCAAGAGGGGGATTTCTTCAGAAGAAATCATAAAGTTTTTCTCCCTTCTTTCCACCCTTAAATCCAGCGGAGACCAGGCAGTTAAAGACATAGAGAAAAGCCTTCAAACCCTCAACATAAACCACATCTCAGTATATCCGGAAGAGGTGGAGGATATAAAGGAAAGAGCAAAAAGCACATACAGGGATGCGAAAAAAACAGTTATAGAAATAATGAATGAGGCAAGGCTCGGAAGGATTTCTGGAGGCGCAAATGCTATACGAATTATAGGCGAATTTAATAACATACTAACCAAAAATAAAAATGTGCTGCTGGGAATGGTTATGATTCAGCACTTTGACGAATACACTTTTTCTCATTGCGTAAATGTGGGAATAATTGCCATGGCTGTGGCAAAGACTATAAATTTAAGCAACGAGGATGTAATGAAAATAGGACTGGGTGGGTTCATGCACGACATAGGGAAGGTTTACACACCAAAGAACATAATTTTAAAACCCGCTCCCTTAACACCCGAAGAATGGGCAATAATCCAGAAACATCCAGTTGACGGAGCGCGGATGGTTCAGGAGATGGAAGAAATACCAAAAGTTGTTGCCCTTTATGTTTATCAGCACCATGTAGGATACGACCTCTCGGGTTATCCAAAATTAAAGGCGGGAGATAAACAGCTCATGGAGGCAAACCTTGTCCAGATTGCAGATACCTACGATTCAATGACCACCCAGAGACCATATCAAAAGAGGTTTGACCCAAAAGAAGCAATAGACATCATGAGGAGGAAAGTGGGAAAGGCATTTAACGAAGAACTATTTGACGCCTTCGTAAATACCCTCGGCATCTATCCTATCGGTTCAATTGTGAGGCTTGATACAAATGAGATTGCGGTTGTCATTCGTTTAAACCCGAATGACCCTGTGAGACCCGTCGTTCAAATAATCTTTGATTCCCTTGGTAGAAGGCTTAAAGAACCGGTTGAAGTTTATCTTGATGAAAAAACACCCGGAGGAGGGTTCAAAAGAAGCATTGTTAAGAGTGTTGATTCCCTTACGCAGGGCCTAATAAACATATCCTCATTCTTTGAATAGTTTTTTCTGAAATGCTATCTCTAACTCTTCCACCATTTCAGATTGGGTTGGTGTTGCAGTTCCTGTTTTCCCAACTACTATGCTCGCCCCTATAGAAGCAAGATAAGCACATGTTTTTACATCCCCTCCCACATCAATACCAGCAGAAATTATGCCAGCCACCGTATCGCCTGCTCCAGCAACATCATAAACCTCCCTTAACACTGCAGGGATTTTTTCCCTCTTCTTTTTGCCTATGAGGACCATCCCTTTATCTCCCCTTTTTATTAAAACCCAATTAGCACTTCCCTTTCTCAGAAGAATCCTTCCAGCCCTCTCACATCCCTCTTCATCCGCAGTTGAAACCCCGGAAATCTCTTCTGCCTCTTTAGCATTCGGAAGGAGTAGATACACCCCTTTATACAGAGAAAAATTTTTTGAAAATGGATCCACTATAATTTTTGAAAATTCCTTTTTTATGAAATAAAGTATGTTTTTTGTTATAACTCCCTTTCCATAATCGGATATGAGAACGGTTTTGAATTTTTTCTTAAGGTCCTTCAACCTTTCAATTATTTCAAGCTCAGTTATCTTCTCAATCTGATGTGTTTCTTCTCTATCAAACCTCACTATGTGCTGGGAGTGAGAAATAACGCGGGTCTTTGTGGTCGTTTGCCTTTTTTCCTTTACCAGAAAGCATCCCATCCTCTCTTGAATTAGTTCCTTTAACCTCTTTCCCTCTTCATCACTCCCTATAACCCCTATCAAATAGGGAATGGCTCCTATGGAGTATATGTTCATGGCAGCGTTTCCTGCGCCACCTGGCATTTCCCTCGTTTCAACTACTCTCACTATGGGAACCGGGGCTTCAGGCGAAAGCCTCTCTGAGACTCCATAGATGTATCTGTCAAGCATTACATCGCCTATAACGATAACCCTCGCCTTTTTTATCTCCAGGAGAAGGGATTGGAGTTTATCACTTAAGCCTTTTTCACAACCTCTTTCCACAGGTCAAGCCTCTTTTTTCTTTCATTCTCCCTCATTCTCGGAGTAAACTCGCTTTCAAAAACCCATGCATTCTCTAAATCCTTTAAGGAAGAAAAAACCCTTGCTCCCAATCCAGCAAGCATTCCTGCACCAAGGGCGGTTGTCTCAAGAACCCTGGGTCTTATTATCCTTTTTCCCGTTATATCTGCCTGAAACTGCATAAGGATGTTATTAACCGAGGCTCCTCCGTCCACCTTCATGCTCTTCGTCTTTTTACCCAGGTCCTTCTCCATACTTTCAAGGAGCTCAGCAACCTGAAAGGCAATACCTTCAAGGGCTGCTCTTGCAATGTGCCCCCTGGTCGTATCCCTCGTAATTCCCCATATAACTCCTCTTGCCGAGCTTCTCCAGTGAGGAGCTCCGAGCCCCACAAAGGCGGGAACAAAAATTACCCCTCCGCTTGTTTCTCCTGCAATTTTCTCTATCTCCGATGACGAACTTATAATTTTTAGACCATCTCTCAGCCATTGAACAACCGCTCCTGCTATAAACGAACTTCCCTCAAGGGCGTAGTTCACATCCTTCCCAATCTGCCAGGCAACAGTGGTCAAGAGACGGTGCTTTGACCTGACCACCTTTTTTCCGGTATTCATCAGGAGAAATGCACCTGTCCCGTAAGTGCACTTTGAATCCCCTTCTTTAAAACAGCACTGTCCGAAAAGCGCAGCCTGCTGGTCACCGGCAATTCCTGATATGGGTATTCCATCGGGAAGGGGATATGCATTCTTTGTCTTTCCAAAAATTCCTGCAGAAGGGAAAACTTCCAGCAAAGAATTCTTTTTTATTCCAAATATCTTTAAGAGGTCGTCATCCCATTTGAGGGATTTTATATTGAAAAGCATGGTCCTTGAAGCATTGCTTACATCGGTTCCATGGACTGTTCCACCTGTGAGTTTGAAAAGAAGCCAGCTGTCAATCGTTCCGAATGCTACATCTTCCCCTGACGAAATTCCGTTTTTCAAAAGCCATGAAATTTTTGTTGCGGAAAAATAAGGGTCTATAACAAGCCCTGTCCTCTCCGCAATGAATTTTTCAAGCCCTCTCTTCTTGAGGTTCTCACACATCTTTTCGGTCCTTCTGCACTGCCATACTATCGCCCTTCCATAGGGTTTACCTGTTTTTCTGTCCCAGGCTACAACGGTCTCCCTTTGATTGGTTATACCTATGCATTCTATTTTTCCCTTTTCAATCCCGCTTTTCTCAATAACCGTCTCCACAGCCTTCATCGTCTTTGCATATATCTCCTCAGGGTCGTGCTCCACCCATCCCTTCTCTGGATAGAACTGGGTTATCTCCTCTGAAGCCTTCTCAATCACCTCAAGGGCAGAAGAAAGCAGAAGCACAGTTGTCGCGGTTGTTCCCTCATCAATTGCAAGGATGTAACCCATTTTCTACCTCCTTTTTAAAATTTATTCCTACAAGATAAACCTCTTTTGCGGACCTCATTGATGCAGAGGGCTTGAAGACTTTGACAGTTTTAAAGCATTTTCTCATCTCTTTCAAGATGCTTTCAAACCTTTCTCCATAAAAAACCTTTACTACTCCAACCCCTCCTTTTTTCAAGAATTTCCTCGCAACTTTCAAAAACGCAAGAAAAAGTTCAAACGCCCTTTCCTGGTCTGTAGCAGAGATACCTGATATCTTCGGAGACATGTCAGAAAAAACCGCATCAACAGAGTTAACAACCCTCTCTATTTTCTCAATGGTCTCCTCTTCCCTTACATCACCCATTATAAAACGAAACCCCTTATCATTAATTGATGTCTCTTTTAAATCCACTCCCACCACAAAATCAGCCCTCTTCAAAAGAAATGATGACCACCCTCCGGGAAAACAGCCGAGGTCTATAACCTTTTCAAATCTCCTCTTTATAACCCTGTCAACTATCTCCTCTATCTTGAAGAAAGCCCTTGATGGAACCCCTTTTTCATGGGCAAGGAAATGAAACCTCTCCTTCTCGCTGTAATCCCTTTTCATCTCTTATTTTTCATATAAAAGAAGAGAAAAACGCCGGCTGAAAACGCAAAAAGACCTATGAACTGCGAGGTTGAAAATGGACCGACGCTTCCTCTCGGGTCACCCCTGAAAAACTCAATAATAAACCGAAAAACAGGATATGTAAGAAGATAAATGGAGGCTCCCATTCCCTTAAACTGCCTCTTTCTTAAGGGAGATAAAGCCTTTGAAAGCAAGAACTTGAACCAGAAAAAAATTGAAAGGTAAATCACAAATATGCTTATGTCAAGAAGAGGATTGAACGGAAAATCGTATGCATAAAATCTGACAAGAAAGAAAAAAATTATCGCATAGAGGTCATAGACGCTCAAAATTTTTTCCTCCCTTGATGCCCTGAGAATAAGAAAAACGAGATAGTTGGCAAAGGACATGTATATCTGCGTTGGATGAAGGGGTATGTCAAGGGGGGCTATGCTCCTTATGTCCTTAAATACCACACCGACCTTTGAAAGGGTAATTTTTCCATAACAGCACCCTGCTGAAAAACATCCCCATCTTCCAATTGATAATCCGATTGCAGCAGATGGAGCAAGGGCATCAAGAAGTTTTATGAAATCAATCTTCCTCAAAACCGAGTAGATAAAACATGTAATAACGGCGAGTATGAAACCCCCATACCATACAAATCCGCCTTCCCATATTTTTAAAACGCTTAAAGGCTGGTCCCTGAAAAATTCGGGCTCTGTGATGGCGAAGAAAATCCTCGCTCCAAGTAGTCCAGATATGACAACAAAGAACGAAAGGTCAATCATCTTTACTGCTTCTATTCCATACCTTTCCCCTTCTTTTATGGCAATTGAGATACCAACGATGAATCCCACTGCCACAAGGATTCCATAGGTATAAATCTCTATTCCAAATATCTTAAACAGAACAGGGTGCATAAAAAAAATTTAACACTTCCTTTGCGGATTTCAAGAAGTTTATGTGACAATGATAAAAAGTAAAAAACTCTTGACATTTGAATTTCATTTTAATACTATATGTTGTGGTAATAATGAAAATGAATACTATATTTTGGAGGTGAAGATATGTTAAGCCTTTCTACCAATGCTTTAACAGTTCTTAAAAAGAGGTATCTAAAAAGGAACGAAAAGGGGGATGTCGTTGAAACTCCGGAGGAAATGTTCAGAAGGGTGGCAAGACATATAGCAGGGGCAGAAAGGCTTTACAATTCACAAGTTTCAGTAGAGGAATGGGAAGAAAAATTTTATGAACTCATGGCAACGCTCAAATTTCTTCCAAACTCTCCAACCCTTATGAACGCGGGAAGGGAACTCGGTCAACTATCTGCGTGCTTCGTCCTTCCTGTTGAGGATACTATGGAAAGCATTTTTGAGGCAATAAAAAACACAGCTCTCATCCACAAATCAGGAGGTGGAACTGGATTTTCATTTTCAAAGATACGTCCAAAGAACGATGTTGTTAAATCAACAAAGGGAATTTCAAGCGGTCCTGTATCATTTATGACGGTATTTGATGCGGCAACCGAAACTATAAAACAGGGAGGGACGAGACGAGGAGCGAACATGGGAATCTTGAGAGTTGACCACCCTGATATTATGGATTTCATTACATGCAAGACAAAAACTGATAAGTTAAACAACTTCAACATATCTGTTGCAATAACGGATAAATTCATGAAAGCAGTGGAAAACGACGAAGAATACGAACTCATCAATCCGAGAAACGGAGCAGTTTCAGGAAAACTCAGGGCAAGGGATGTTTTTGAAAAAATTATTGAACAGGCGTGGTTAAATGGTGAACCGGGAATAATTTTTATAGACAGAATAAACGAGAAAAATCCAACCCCCCATATTGGAGAAATAGAAAGCACAAATCCCTGTGGAGAGCAGCCACTCCTTCCATACGAATCCTGCAATCTTGGCTCAATAAACCTTTCAAAGTTTGTAGTCTCAAACGGAAATGGTGCTTTCATAAACTGGGATGACTTAAGAGAAACTGTCAGGCTCGCAGTTCGCTTCCTTGACAATGTGATTGATGTGAACAAGTATCCGATTCCACAGATAGAAAAGATGACAAAGGGAAACAGGAAAATTGGTCTGGGCGTAATGGGTTTTGCAGATATGCTTCTTGAACTCATGATACCATACGATACAGAAACTGCCATTGAGATAGGAGAAAGGGTCATGAAATTCATAAGGGATACAGGCTGGGAGACATCTGAAGCTCTAGCCGAAGAAAAAGGAGTCTTTCCGAACTACAAAGGCTCTGTTTTTGAGAGTATGGGAAGGAAGATGAGAAATGCCACAGTCACAACCATCGCTCCTACAGGTTCAATAAGCCTTATAGCAGGATGCTCCTCAGGAATAGAACCTATTTTTTCCGTTTGCTATTTCAAGAATGTCCTTGATGGAGAAAAACTTGTTGAAGTAAATCCCGTGTTTAAAAAATTTGCAATGAAGGAGGGTTTTTATTCAGAAAAATTGATTGAAAAAATCGCTGAAAAGGGAACTCTAAAAAACATTGAAGAAGTTCCCGAGAAATACAAAAGGGTTTTTGTTTCAGCCCATGAGATTTCTCCTGAATGGCACATAAGGATGCAAGCAGCTTTTCAGAAATATACCGATAATGCAGTCAGCAAGACTGTAAATTTCCCCAGGGAAGCCACAAAAGAGGATATAAAAAAGGTTTATCTCCTTGCTTACAAATTGGGATGCAAAGGAGTTACTGTTTACAGAGATGGAAGCAGGGAGAATCAGGTTGTTGAGTTCAGAAAGGAAGAGAAAAAAGAGCAAAAGGAAATGAAATATGTTACGCCGAGGGAGAGACCTTTGAAGGTTAAAGGGACTACCTACAGGATGGTCACAGGATGCGGAAATTTGTATGTGACTGTAAACTATGACGAACTCGGTCTGTTTGAGTGCTTTGCTGCTATGGGAAAGGCAGGTGGATGCGCAGCCTCGCAGGCAGAGGCTGTCAGCAGGATGATTTCTCTTGCATTGAGGTCAGGGGTTGAACCCGAATCCATTGTGAAGCAACTTAAAGGTGTAAGATGTCCTGCTCCTGGATGGACAAGTGAAGGAGTAATATATTCCTGTGCGGATGCAATAGCAAGGGCTATTGAGCTTGCCCTTTCTGAAAAAGATGGATTTCTTACTCAAAAAAGTTTTCCACCATCTGAAAAAAAAGCGTTGAAGGGTGTGGATAGAATATTTGGAATATGCCCTGAATGCGGAGGGACAACGGAGATTGGAGAAGGATGCTTTAAGTGCCTCTTCTGCGGTTATTCAAACTGCTACTGATTTTTCTCTTAAGAATGTAGTTTCCTTTACAGGCTTCAAAGCCATATTTCTTTATTGAATTTTTATCACAATAATCCATCTCTTCACGAAGGAATTAACCCTGTAAGGTAATTTAAAAAGTCTTATTCTTCTGCTGTGGTCTCGGGTGTCTCCTCAAAGGTCTCAATTTTTGCATTATTCTTCAGGTTTTCAATATAATCTCCAAAGGCTTTCTCCTCCTTCTCCTTTTTGAGGAGGTTTTGAGCCTTTTCCTTTGCTGACTCAAAACTTAAAACCTCCGCAGGCTTTCTGTCTTCAAGCTTTATTATATGAAATCCAAACTCTGTCTGAACTATATCGCTTATATCCCCTTTCTTTTTAAGAGCGAATGCTGCGTCCTCAAAGGGCTTCGCCATCTTCCCCCTTGAAAAATATCCGAGGTCTCCTCCAAGGTCTTTTGTCCCGGTATCTACTGATACTTCCCTGGCAACCTTTGCGAAATCCTCTCCCTTTTTCAGCCTTTCCTTTACCTTCTTCGCTTCATCCATTGATTTAACGAGTATGTGCCTTGCCCTTATGGTTTCAGGATTTGAAAACTGGTCTTTGTGGGTCTCATAATAATTCTTTACCTCTTCATCGGTAATGGTTATGTTCTTCGTTATATCATCCCTCAACTTTGATATTATCATCTGATCGCTCAAATCCTTTCTGTATTCCTCTTCTGTAATTCCCTGCTGTTGAAGTGCTGATTGAAAAACCTGTTCCCCATACTTGTTTTTAATGGCTGATATGTGGCTGTCAATCTCCTGCTGGCTTACCTCTATTTTTTTAGACTTTGCGTCCTGAAGAAGAAGTGTCTGGATTATCATGTTTTGCAAAATTTGACTTCTGACCTGAGCCATCATGTTTTGAAATCTTGGGTCATCCGGAGAGGTTTGAAGCATCTGGCTATAATAAGCCTCCACCCTGCTGTAAAACTTCTCAAACTTTTCTCTCGGGATACCTTGACCGTTTACAACTGCCACATACTTCTTTGCCTTGTTACAGGAGGCAAAAAGAAGTATCGCCACGCCTGCTGTAAGTAACACTGCTTTTTTCATCTTTTCCTCCTTATTCTTTAAGGATGGGCGCTACTTCTTTAGCAAAATATGTGAGGATTAGGTCCGCTCCAGCCCTCTTTATTGAGTAAAGGACCTCCATCATCACCCTTTTGCCATCAACCCATCCCAATTTTTCTCCAGCCTTTATCAATGCATATTCTCCACTTACATTATATGCTGCAACAGGTATATTTGTCAACTCTTTTACACGATATATTATGTCAAGATAGGAAAGAGCTGGTTTCACCATAACTATGTCCGCTCCCTCCTCTATATCCATTTCTACTTCTTTGATTGCCTCCCTCGCATTTCTCATATCCATCTGGTAGGTGCTTCTGTCTCCAAATGCGGGGGCACTTTCAGCAGCCTCTCTGAAAGGACCGTAAAAGGCTGACGCATACTTTGCAGAATACGCCATTATCAGGACATCCTCAAATCCTTCCTGGTCAAGGGCTTTTCTTATTGCTCCTACCCTTCCATCCATCATGTCCGATGGGGCTACTATGTCTGCCCCGGCTTTTGCAAGTGAAACTGCTGTTTTTGAAAGGAGCTCAAGGGTTGGGTCATTTAATATTTTTCCATCTTTCACAATGCCACAGTGCCCGTGAGATGTGTATTCGCAGAGGCACACATCCGCAATAACCACAAGTTCTGTCTTACCCTTTATCTCCCCTATTGCCTCCTGAACAACCCCCTTTTCATCGTATGCTCCTGACGCCATTTCATCCTTTCTATCAGGTATTCCAAAAAGAATTACAGCAGGGATACCCAGGGATTCCACTTCTTTCGCTACCTTTCCAACATCTTTTACATTGTATCTTAAAACCCCTGGCATGGATTTAATCTCTCCCCCCTTTCCAAACTCAACAAAGATGGGATATATGAGATTTTTCACGGAAAGATGGGTTTCAGCGACCATATCCCTGATGAGTTTATTCTTTCTAAGCCTTCTTGCTCTTGTGATCGGAAACTTCATAAAAAAATGTTATCAATTTTTTGGAACAAATCAAGAAATAGGCTCTGCTTTTAAATAAAAAATCCTGTGTGATAACATATAAATATGAACGAGAAGCTTTTTATGAGGGAGGCTATAAAACTGGCAAAAAAGGGGATTGGCTCGACATCTCCCAATCCTGCAGTTGGAGCTGTAATTGTAAAAAACGGAAGAATCGTTGGAAGGGGGTATCATAAAAGAGCCGGACTTCCGCATGCAGAGGTATGTGCTATAGAAGACGCAGGAAAGAATGCAAAAGGAGGTATGCTATTCGTTACCCTTGAGCCATGCGCCCATTATGGAAGAACCCCTCCATGCACATCAGCAATAATCTCTGCAGGAATAAAGGAGGTGTTCATAGGGCACATTGACCCAAATCCCTTAGTTAATGGGAAGGGAATTGAGGTCTTAAAAAGAAATGGCATAAAGGTCCATGCTGGAATTCTTGAAGAGGAATGCAAGGAGCTCAACAGGGGCTATATAAAGTTCATGAAAACAGGTTTACCGTTCGTAACCCTCAAACTTGCCTTCACACTCAATGGAAAGTTTTACATCCCCTCAATGAGATACATATCTTCTGAAACTGCCCTGAAGTATGTCCACCGTTTAAGAGCCATGAATGATGCTGTGCTTACAGGAGGAGGAACAATAAGAATTGACAACCCGAGATTGAGCGTCCGTTTGGTGAAAGGGAAAGAACCAGTAAAAGTAATTTTAACAGAGAGCCTTTCTATTCCACAAAATAGCGAGGTGTTTAAAGTAAAAGGAGAAAAAGTTCTTTTCATCCCGTCCGGGCATGCCCCAAAAGATGAATTTAAAAAAATCGGCGCCCAAATTATAGAGGTTGAAAGAAGCCCGTCAGGTCTTTCTCTAAAGGATGTTTTAAAAAAACTGGGAGAGAAAAAAATCATGAGCGTGCTCGTTGAAGGGGGTGAGAAACTGGCAGAAAATTTTATAAAAGAAAACCTTGTTGACAGGTTCATATTTATCATCTCTCCCTTCATTGGCGGAAAAGGAAAATCAATCTTTGTAAATGGAGAATGGATGGAAGAATTGAAACTAAAAAAAATAATGAAAAAGGGACGGGATTTTGTTATAATAGGGGAGAGATGTTCACAGGAATAATAGAAGGAACAGGAAAAATAACAAAGAAGGAAGAAAAGTTCATTTTACTTCAACCTTTATTTGATATTGAAAATCTGAAAAAAGGAGAGAGCTTCGCAGTAGATGGAGTATGTTTAACCCTCCTTGAAGAAAAATTTCCTTTAAAGTTTGAACTGTCAAAAGAGACTCAACGGAGGACATCCCTGAATAAAAAAAGGGTTGGTGATTATGTAAACCTTGAAAGGGCGATGGCAGTTGATAGCAGATTTTCAGGGCACATACTTCTCGGTCATGTAGATGGAATTGGAAGGCTCTCCTTCATAGGAAAGAAGGGAGAAGATATGATTTTAGCAATTCATTATCCTCAGGAAATTTGTGAATTCATAGTTCCTATGGGAAGCATAGGAGTTGACGGAATAAGCCTTACCATACAAAGGGTTTTTGAAAGAGAACACATATTTGAATGTGTCATCCTTCCATATACATACGAAAAGACCACCCTTCCTTTCAAAAAGAAGGGAGATGAAATAAATTTGGAAGTTGATATAATAGCAAGGTATATTAAGAGAATTTATAGAAAGGAAGAAAAGGCAAGAAGAGAAGAAAAAATTTTGAAATTTCTGGAGGAAAGATGATTGCAACAGTAGAAGAGGCACTTGAGGACATAAGGGCAGGTAAAATGGTGATCCTTGTTGACGACGAGGACAGGGAGAATGAGGGGGACCTGACCATAGCAGCTGAAAAGGTAACACCTCAAGTGATAAATTTTATGGCAAAATACGGAAGGGGGCTGATATGCCTCGCTCTTACCGAGGAAAAGGCAGCGCAACTTGACCTCAAACCCATGGTGGTGAATAATACTGCCCCATTCCAGACAAACTTCACTGTCTCAATTGATGCGAAAGAGGGTATCACAACAGGTATATCTGCATGGGATAGGGCATGGACGATAAAAACAGCTGTTCGTGATGACGCAAAACCTGAAGACTTTGTAAGACCAGGTCATATTTTTCCTCTCATTGCAAGGAAGGGAGGAGTTCTTGTAAGGGCTGGACAGACAGAGGGCTCTGTTGACCTCGCAAGACTTGCAGGGCTCAAACCATTAGCAGTGATATGCGAAATAATGAAGGACGATGGAACGATGGCAAGGCTCCCCGACCTTATTGAATTTGCAAAACAGCATTCCCTGAAAATAGTTACGATTGCTGACTTGATCCAATACAGACTTAGACATGAAAGTTTTGTCAGAAGAGCGGCGGAGGCAAATCTCCCGACTGTTTTCGGAGAGTTTAAAATAATAGTCTATGAAAACGAAATAAACAGTGATAAGCATGTCGCTCTTGTTATGGGTGAATTCACCCCCGATACACCTGTTCTTGTCAGAGTTCATTCGGAGTGCCTGACAGGGGACCTTTTCGGTTCATTGAGATGTGATTGTGGCCCACAGCTTTTCAGCGCTTTAAAGAAAATTTCTGAGGAGAAGATGGGTGTCCTTCTCTATTTGAGGCAGGAAGGAAGAGGAATTGGACTGATAAACAAAATAAGGGCATACTCTATTCAGGAAAAAGGATATGACACCGTGGAAGCGAACAGAAAACTTGGTTTTCCGCCGGACCTCAGAGAATACGGGATAGGGGCGCAGATCTTGAAAGACCTGGGACTTGGGAAGATAAAACTCATGACGAACAATCCTAAAAAAATAGTAGGACTTGAGGGATATGGGCTAAGGGTTGTGGAAAGGGTACCTCTTGAGGTCCGTCCAAACGAGATAAACCTGAGATACCTCATCACAAAAAAAGAAAAACTTGGGCATCTTATTGACATCAAAAAAATAGGAGGTAAGAAATGAAAAATAAATACGAAGGTAAACTTGACGGAAAGGGTCTCAAGATAGGTATAATAAAAAGCAGGTTCAATCACCTCATCACAGACAGACTACTTGAGGGAGCAATTGATTGCCTGATAAGGCACGGGGTTGATGAAAAAGACATAGATGTCTTTTTGGTTCCAGGAAGTTTTGAAATTCCTGTAATAGCAAAAAAAATTGCGTCCGATAAGCAAAAGAAATATGACGCAATAATAGCCCTTGGAGCCATAATAAAAGGTGGAACCGTGCACTTCGATTACATAGCAACAGAGGTTACAAAGGGAATAGCACAGATATCCATTGAAACAGGAATTCCTGTAGTCAATGGAGTGATAACAGTAGAGGATATTGAACAGGCAGTGGAAAGGGCTGGAACAAAGATGGGAAATAAGGGGTGGGAAGCTGCGTTAACAGCAATTGAAATGGCTAACCTCATAAAATCCATATAATGGGTGGTAGGAAAGGAGCAAGAGAAACGGTGCTGAAAATTCTCTACAGGTTTGATTTTTTGAAGGATGGAAGGGTTGAAGAGGTAATAGAAGAAGAAACGAAGGGGAAAAATATAGACAAAAAGTATATAGAAGATATGATAAATGGGATATTAAACCATAAATCGGAGATTGATGAGGAAATTAACAGAATCTCTAAAAGATGGAAGGTTGAAAAGATGAATCCCGTTGATAGGAACATACTCAGAATAGGATGTTATGAAATAATATTCAAGGCAGATATCCCCACTAAAGTATCAATAAATGAAGCAGTGGAACTCGCAAAAAAATATGGGAGCGAAAAATCCCCTGCTTTTGTAAATGGAATCCTTGACAAACTCGCAAAGGAACTTCAAAAGACCTAAATGGAAGGGATATCACTGATGAGAAATTTCTCCCCGGACCTGGCTATAATTCCAGTTCAAATTGGCGTAAGACCTATTTCAGGACTTGCAGGAGACATAGACTGGATATGCGGTGGGATTTTAAGCAATCTTATAAAAAATGGTAAGGTTGTAGAAAGGGACGGAGAGGTTCTCATGTATTCGAATCTGAAGAAGTTTCCCTTTCCACTGGTCTTCACATTTTTTGATGGCGTCTCATCCCTTCACAGGACGGTCAACAGGGTATTAGAATATATTGGAGCAAAGAAGGTATTTCTTGACTTATCAACAATAGAGGATATTGAAATAGAAAAAAAAGATATCCACATTATAAAGTTCGTAAAAAAATTTTGATTCCTTCTTTGAGCGGAACCATTTCCATTTTAAAAGTTTCTCACCTTTCTCATAATTTCAGATGAATTTGTCTTGCAAAAAAATCGTATTGGAATTTTAAGTTCTTAAGTGTTTTAGTTGCTTTTAAAATTTATTTGTGTTAAAATTGAAATATGAAGAGGAAGAAGAAAAAGAGCGAAGAGTTTATAGTAAAAGAGAGTTCCGAAAGGTATGTATCTAATGAGGAAGTAATAACTATAATTGAGAAACTTCCCGAACTGATAAAGAAGAAACCAGCACTGAAGGAGATCCTGAGGAATATATTTAGGGATGTCTTCGTGGATAAAGAGGAAATCGCACAAATTCTCTATGAAATTCGCCTTCAGAGAGAGAGTTCGGATAAGAGATTTGAAAAAATGGACAGAAGATTTGAAATGCTGATAGAAGAATTTAGGCAACACCGGGAAGATACAAACAGGAGGTTTGAAGAAGTATATGGAGAAATAAAATTGCTTAGAGAAGATATGAATAAAAGGTTTGAGGCGGTTGATAAAAGATTTGAAGAGATGAGAGAGGATATGAACGAAAGATTTGAAGCCACGGATAAAAGATTTGAGGAAATGAGAGAGGATATGAACAAAAGATTTGAAGAAATGAGAGAAGATATGAATAAAAGGTTTGAGGCGGTTGATAAAAGATTTGAAGAGATGAGAGAGGATATGAACAAAAGATTTGAAGCCACGGATAAAAGATTTGAGGAAATGAGAGAGGATATGAACAAAAGATTTGAAGCCACGGATAAAAGGTTTGAGGAGATGTTCAAAGAAATAAAACTTATTAGAGAGGATATGGACAGAAGATTTGGAGAGGTATATGAAGAGTTAAAACTTATAAGGGAAGACTTTCACAATACCGTCTCTTCAATTGGAAGTAGGTGGGGAACACGGGCTGAAGGAGCATTCAGGGAAGGAATAAAGGAGATACTTAAGAAATACTTTAAGGCAGAAGTGAAAGAATTTTTTATAGACGATAAGGAAGGAATAGTAAAAGGTCGTCCCGCAAGATACCAGGTTGATTTACTCATAACCGATTCCTCTCACATAATTATAGATGTGAAGGCTCAGGCGAATGAGATGGATGTCAATAAACTTCACAAGCTCGGGATGGTGTATGAGAAACAATACGGTGTTAAGCCAAGGCTCATCCTTTTAACACCCTTTGCGAGGGAGGAAGCATGGACAGAGGCTCATGCTGTTGAAGATGTTGAGATATTAACAACCCCAAGACACTTTAAACCCTGATTTTTGTATGAACCTTATACCTCCCTGCCTGTCGTCGCCATGGTGAGGGAACAGTGCTTGACTCCCTTGGTCGCTCCCAACCTGTTCCTGAGTTCTTCAATCTCCGAAGGAGTTCCTTTAATTGCTATTATTTCAAGACAGTTTTCATGGTCAAGATGGATATGTTGACTGGAAAGTATTATGTTGTGAAAATCATGCTCTATATCTGTAAGTTTTGCAACCAGTTCCCTCTTGTGATGGTTATAGACAAGCACAATTGAACCAGCTACTTCCTTCCCCTCAAGCCATTCCTCTTCCACAAGTGCGGACCTCATCAGGTTTTCTATCGCCTTTGAACGGGTTGGATATTTCTTTTTCCTTAAGTATCGGTCAAACTTTTTTAACAATTCTTTATCTATGGATATGCTAAACCTTCTTATCTTCTCCATCTAACCTTCAACCCACTCTTCTCCGTCTTCAAAAACCTCCTTCTTCCACACAGGAAGGGATTTTTTAATCTCTTCAATTATGAACCAGCATGCGAGGAAGGCTTCCTGTCTGTGTTTTGATGAGACCGCAATTAAGAGGCTTACCTCACCTGGCTTGAGAATTCCCTTTCTATGAATTATCTGAACATTTTCCACTCCAAACTTCTCAATTGCCTCTTTTTCTATATCTTTTAAAACCTTCAATGCCATTTTATCGTATGATTCATAAAAAATCTCCTTAACCTCTTTACCCTTATTCTCTCTCCTCACAACACCAGTAAAGGACACGACTGCACCACAAGTTTTATCTATTGAGGAATTCAAAATCTCACCCAACTTTATTTCCCTTTCCGTAATTTCAACCATCTCCGCCACTCACAGGAGGTAAAACTGCCACCTCATCTCCTTCATTAAGAATGTATTCGTCGTTTTTTATATCCATATTAACTGCGTATCGACATTTCTCAATGATTTTTCCCATTGAAGGAAATGTATTCAGCAAGGCTGCCTTACAATCGCTCAACCTTACCCCTTCTTTGAATTCCATTTCCACTTTTTCCCTGCCCACAATCTCCCTTGCCGAAGCAAAAAGTATGATCTTTATTTTCAATTTTTGTCTTTTGATACCCTGACAAAAATCTCTTCTCCATCAGATTCTACCAGAAAGGTTTCTCCGCTGTTCCACAGAAGAGTCATGGGAGCCTTCACTTTTTCATCAATTGTCCTCTTCAGATATCTTGCACCATATTTCATACTGTAGCCAAGTCTTGCGAGGAGTTTTATAGCATCCTCACTAACGAGGAGGCTTTTCCCAAAACTAAGGAGGTGGTGATTTATGGAATTGAGATAACGCCTTGCAATCTCTTCAACTTCTTCTTTTGTCAGAGGAGAGAACACAAAAACATCATCTATCCTGTTAAGAAATTCGGGAGAAAAATAGTTCTCCGCCGCTTTCTTTATCAAATCGCAAAGGTTCTTCCTCAAATTACTCTCATCACTTATGAATCCAGGAGGATGAAGCATCTTTTCTATCTCCGACGAACCGACATTTGATGTCATAATTATAATTGCATCGCTGAAATAAACCCTCTTCCCCCTACCATCTGTAATAAATCCCTCATCAAAGGCTTGAAGGAATAGATTGAAAACGAGGGGATGAGCCTTCTCAATCTCATCAAGAAGGACCACACTTGATGGATTTTCTCTTATCTTGCTTGTTAAAACCCCTCCCATCTCCGAACCAACTATTCCCCTCGGCATCCCTATGAGTTTATCAACAGAAACCGCTCCATCCGTAAATTCGCTCATATCAATTCTTATCATCCTTTCCTCATCCCCGTAAAGGAATTCTGCAATTGCCTTTGCAGTTTCTGTTTTCCCAACACCCGTTGGGCCAAGGAAGAGAAAAACGCCATCGGGCTTTTTGAAGTTTTCCTTGAGGGGTCCCTTGTTCATTCTCAATTTTTTTCCAATACCCTCTATAACATGCCTCTGTCCAACTATTCTTTTACTCACTGCGTTTTCAAAATCCTTGAAGCTCTCAAGCACATCTCTCTTAACCATCACAAGAGGAATTTTCGCATCTTTTGAAACAACCTGGTAGATGTCTTCAGGAGAAAGGGGGGCATGGGGATGATTGAGCTGAGTTCGGACACATGCATTTGTCAACCACCTTATAGCCTTATCTGGAAGCCTTATGTGTCTTGAATACCTTTTTGAAAGTTCAATTGTAGTATCTATTGCCTCATCGGAGATTTTTATGTTGTATGTCGATTCAAACCTTCCTTTTAATTCCTTAAGGATTTTTCTTGTATCCTCTATGGTTGGTTCTTCAACATAGACCACCTGAAATCTTCTTGAAAGGGCTGAATCTTCCTGAATGAACATTCTGTATTCTTCGTCCGTTGTTGCTCCTATTATCTGAATCTCTCCCTTTGAAAGAGCGGATTTTAAGATATTAGCTGCGTCAGCAGGAACTCCCATTGCAGACCCCGTCCCTATTATAGTATGTGCCTCATCAACAAACATTATGTAATTTTTGCTTTCTTTTAACTCCTTTATTATCTTCTCCATCCTTTCTTCAAACATTCCCCTGAAAACGGTTCCCGCAACGACGGAATTCATCTGAATGTTAACAATTTGTTTGTTTCTTATATAAGGCGGAAGAGTCTCCGGCTCAAGTTCTATTTTTCTTGCAAGCCCCTCGGCAATAGCAGTTTTTCCGACACCTGCTTCGCCCACAAGCATAACTGAATTACATCTTTCTTTCTGACACAGTATTGTTACCACTTCTTCTATCTCTTTCTCCCTTCCTATAAGGGGAGGGATACGGTCAAGATAGGCAAGTTCGTTGAGATTAACTCCAAACTGTTTGAGAAATGGTGGAAGTTCGAATTTTTTCTTAAGTTCCTTCTCTAAAATCTCACGCCTTTTAGCGTGAAACACAATTCCATTTATTACCTCCTGAGGGCTTAAACCGAACTCCCTCACTATCCTTGCGGGTATCCATTTTGAATTCTGAAATGCCGCAATGAAGAGGTCAACCGATGTAATAAGATACCTGCCTGAATTCCTTGAGTTCTCAAACGCATGCTGGAAGAGAAGTTTTACTTCGGGGGTGATTTTTATCCCTACACCAAGATACTGCTTTGGAGTATCAAGATAATTGTTTATCACTTTTCTCACAGTAGCCGGATCGACTCCGACACTTTCAAATACGAGATTGAAGAGTTTTATTTCAACAACCGATATTGAGTGAAAAATATGCTCCACACCAAGATAGTAATGATTCCTCCTCTGGGCATCTTCAATGGAATACCTTATAACCTTCTGCGCCCTCTCCGATAGCCTTTCTTTAAACGATGTCAGATCAAACATGTCCATTTTATAACTTCATCTCCATAAGCCTTCTTATCCTTTCTTCAATTGGTGGATGGGTGCTGAAAAGTCTGATAAATATATCCTTTGCGGATAACGGGTTGACAATAAAAAGATGGGAATAATGGGGTGATACATTCATGGGAATCCTTAAGGAAGCATAAGCAAGTTTCTGTAGGGCTTTTGCAAGCCCTATCGGATTTCCAGCTATTCTCGCTCCATCTGCGTCCGCTTCATACTCCCTTGAACGGGATATAGCAAGTTGAATAAGTGTGGCTGCGAGAGGAGCGAGAACCAGCATGAAAAGAAGGAAGAAATCGCCTCCTCTATTTCTTTCATCCCTTCTCCCACTACCAAAAATTATTGCCCACCTCGCCATATTTGCAAGGACCATTATTGCTCCAGCGATTGTTGCTGCTATGGCACTTATCAATGTATCCCTGTTTTTCACATGGGCAATTTCGTGTGCCAGCACCCCTTCAAGCTCTTCCCTTGAAAGAAGTTCCACTATTCCTGTAGTAACCGCAACTGCTGAATGGGAAGGATTTCTGCCTGTAGCAAAGGCATTGGGAGATGGGGATGGGACCATGTAAATCTTCGGTTTTGGAATTCCGGCGCTCAGAGCAAGTCTCTCAACCATTGAGTGAAGCCATGGAGCCTCATCCTCGGGAACCTCTTTTGCCCTCATGAAAGCAAGAACAATTTTGTCTGAAAACCAGTAGGAAAAGAAGTTCATCCCTGCTGCGAGAATAAGAGCAAACACCATTCCCTCATTCCCCCCAATTAGATTACCTATAACTATAAAAAGACCCGTTAAAAAACCGAGAAGAATCGTCGTCTTTAAGGTGTTTTTCATTCAAATCACCTCCTTAAATTTTTCCATTCTTTGAAAGTATTTCTTTTAATTTTTCAAATGCCCTTTTCTCCTCTTCTGAAAGGTTCTTCGGGACAGTAATTTTTATCTGGACGAACATGTCTCCTCTTCTTCCATTTCTATCCGGTAATCCCTTTTCTTTTATACGAAGTTTTGTTCCGCTGTCTGTTCCAGGAGGAATTTTAAGAGAAATTTTCCCTTCAAGTGTAGGAATTTCAACTTCCTTTCCAAGAACCGCATCAAAAAAGGATACTGGAAGGTGATAGATTATATCGTTCCCATCAACTTCAAACAGTTGATGGGGCAAGACTTTTACCTTTATATAGAGGTCTCCTGCCTCACCCCCAAATCTTCCTGCATTCCCCTTTCCCTGAACCCTGAGTTTTTCTCCATCCCTTACGCCCTTTGGAATTTTTACCGTAATCCTTTCATATCCCTGAACCCTTCCCTCAATGCAGGATGAGCAGAAACTCCCCCATTTTCCTGTTCCTTTGCATGTGGGACAGGTTTGTTTGAGAGAAAACAACCCATGGGATGCCTTCACATAACCTTTACCCCCACAGGTTCCACAGACCCCACTTTTCCCTGTCCTATAACCCTTTCCGCCACAAACCGAACATGGCTGGAGCCTCGTATAACCAACTTCAATGTTCTTACCGCGGATTATATCCTCAAGCGTAATTTCTTTTTCTATTTCTATATCCTCCCCCCTTTCTGGAACTTTCGCATTTGATGTCTCAAAGAAGTCCCCGATAGTTTCAAAAATGTCTCCTATATTAGAAAAATTAAGATCTGAGAAGTCAAAATTAAAACCTCCCTTCCAATCCCTTCCATAGGTATTAAAACCAAAATCAAATGCCCTGTCATACTGGGCCCTCTTTTGGGGGTCAGAAAGAACCTGATATGCCTCGTTTATCTCCTTGAACTTTTCTTCTGCGGATTTATCCCCTGGATTTCTGTCAGGATGGTATTTCTTTGCAAGGCGCTTGTATGCCTCCTTTATCTCCTCCTGAGTGGCGTTCTTTGAAACGCCAAGTATGGAATAATAGTCTTTCATCCTCATATTAAAATTATATTCTCAAAATGCCCTAAAGTCAAATTGTTGTTTTTAGATAAAAGTATTTAAAATAAACACCGCTCCTGTTTTCGTAAGCCTCTAAAGGATAGAATCCTGATAATTACAACATTCTTCCTTCCTCATTTTTGTATTTAAGAATTTTATTTTCATAAATCTATCCCCAAAAAGGTTCTTAATCCTCGAGATTTTTGTAAATTATATCAATCTCTTTCTGTATTTCTATTGTTTCTTTAATAACTGTAACAATTTTTAGATAAGTCTTTATATCTTCAATGGATAGAATTTTGTCCTTTCTGTCTTTTAACCATTTATCACAGACCTGATAACCGCCGATGTGATATTCATAGACTTCTTGCTCAATACCTTCAAAATACTGACTGCTGTTTATGTAAACCCTGCCTTTTTCGTATATCAACCTTTCCACCTTGTAATCTCCCTTACCCTGAAATTTTGCCCTCGGTGTGACATCAACTTCCATTAGATGTAAATTTACAAGCCTTTTTCCCAATTTGGTCATATTCCTGAAAACTTTGTAATCCTTCGCAAAAGGTATTCTCGGAAAGTCGGTCTTTAAAAATTGTGCATACCTTGAACGATAGGAATTGGAATACAGAACTGCATAAATATAATAAAGTATTTCTTCCGGTGAAAGGCTCTTTCTGTATTGAGTTGTAAGCATATTAATAAACTCTCCTGATATATTTGGTTTTCTTGCATAATAATCTGCCTGTGGCTCAAAGAGAAGCCATGAGCTCAGTTTTACAGTCTTATTTTTTGGCTTTTCTTGTTTCTGGTAGAGATAGAGGGGGAAGAGGTAAGAGCTTGAAGCGGTATTTGCTGCAAGTAAAGCAGCATCCGTGATATCTTTTGTTATAAAAACATGTTGATAGTTACCACCTTTGATAATCCTTGAAGTAATCAACCCCAGATTCTCTCCCAAAAGCATATGCCGCATAACCTCTTCTCGTGACCTTTCAATCACTGCATCGTGATAGAAAATCCACCTTTCATCAAAAGGACGATAAAGTATCTTCACAATACACCTTTCCCAGTCAGATACCATCATCACTTCTTTTCTTGCATCAGTAAGTTTGAATTTACCAGTATCGTTTAACTCATAGGTCTGTCTTATAATCTCATCGGGCATGTTTTTATCGGTGAACTGTCTGAATCTTCTCTTTAGTTCCTCTCTCTCAAAGGCTATCACAAAATTATCCCTTGCTGTAACAACTCCTACACTGTTTAATTGGAATATCTCTGTAATTTTTGGGTAGGCCTCATAGTGCTTTAATAGACTCTCGTCTCTTGGGATAAAGAGATAGAATTCTGATCTCGGCTTCAGTATTTTCCATTTTGTATTAGTGATGTCATGCTCTCTAAGCCATCTATATTTTTCTTCCCTTAACCCCCATATTTCAGAATGAAATACCATTGGTTCTATTTTGACTTCTGATTTTTGGGTGTTATCTTTTATTTTTACAAATATTCCTATTGCCACCCCCTGCTGTATGTCAAATACATTTTCATCCTTTCCGCCATCCGGGCTTCGTTCCTTCTTCTTACTACTTCCATGAAGGTCAAGCAGATATATCTCGTTAAAAGTCTTCATAAGGGACTGTCTCATTCCCCTGAATGTGGGGTTGTCAAGATAGCTGTGATTTGTAATAAATCCCAGTATCCCCTCTCCTGCCTGCTCTATCTTCCATTGTCCAAATCTGATGAACTTTACATAGTCATCCTGGAGCCACTTTGGGTTCTTTTCTTTAAGAGGCTTCCCATCTACCTGATAGTATTCTTTTATTTCCTTTCTGATCCATTCCCCTACATTTGATGAGTGGCCTGAATAGGGTGGATTGCCGAGAATTACTAAAATAGGCTTTTCCTTCTTCACCTCACCTGCTAAATGGGACTCTTCAGACAGAGAGGCTATTCCTGGCAAGAAGGTCTCTTCAAGTTTATCCATCTCAAGGGTATTTGTTAGGTAAAGCTTAAACCTGTCTTCGTCTCTTAATGTATAACCGAGTTCTCCCAGAAGAAAAGAAATTTTCAGATGCCCTATTGCGTAGGGAGCCATCATTAATTCAAAGGCGTAGAAGTTCTGGAGTATATGCTCTCTTATAAACCTCTCCCTTCCGCCTGCACCATATTTCTCTGTGAATTCGTCAACCGCAATCTTTGCAGCCTCGGCAAGAAATGTTAGAGTTCCTGCTGCCGGGTCAAGAACTGTAACACCTTTGCTGGCAAATCCGTCCTTCTTATCAAAGTGGGTTTTTAATAATTTATGGATAGACCGAACAATGTAAGAAACAACGGGTTCGGGCGTGTAATAAACTCCCCTCTGCTCCCGGGTTTCAGGGTCATATACGGAAAGAAAAGTCTCGTAGAAATGCACAATAGGGTCATTCCCCTTATGTTCTCTAAAATACTGATCAAGAATTTTATATACATCTGTAACTGCAAGGACCTCTGATATATCATCAATAATCCATTCCATCTGTTTCGGAAGATCACCGAGTGATATAAACCTAAATACATCTTTCAGGATACCGATTGTTGGAGGAATACTGTCGTAGGCTAACTTTCTATTAAACCCGTTATGCGAGCGGGTCCTTGCCGCAAAGAGGCCGTATGTAACAGTCTGGGCATATAAATCTGAAAAATCTTCTTCGGTTAGGTCGCTTATCAAAAATTTTCGGAACGCCTCATAAAATCCTCTCAAATCCGAAGAAGAACCCTCCTTTAATTCCCAGAACACAATATCTCGCAAGAACCTCGTCCTCTTTGCAAGTTCTACCGCAAGGGTCTTTGCTGAAGAAACCTGGGGGAGCGAGAAAGAAAAGAATTTGTCAATTAGCCGCATCAGTTCATCTTCTTTTTCTACAGGTGGTGTTATCTTCAGTTTATGAAGAACAACCGGCCTGCCTATAAGAACCCTATCTATCCGAAGACCGTCCCTATAAAGCCTGAATTCGAGGAAGTTCGTCAGTATAAGATTTGGAAAGGTCTTGAGGTATCTTTTTAATTGTTCTGAACCTTCTACTGCATCAAGGTCTTTATCTAAATCCTTAGCTTCTATGTATCCCGTTATATGTTGCCTGCCATCCCACACCCTGAAATCAGGATTTAGCCCCTCGGTCTTTTTAGGAAGGATTGTGATGTGAACATTCCTTTTACCAGCGGACCTGCAGTATTCTTCAACTAATTCTTTTAAGATATGATAAAAACTTTCCTCTCGCGCATCTCCCTTATTAGCAATATCAGTAATTTTTATCAAGTAGGACTCTAACATTTTCAATTTTCTACCACAGCAATACAAGAAGTGTCAACAGAATTCTGGAGATATGCACACAGGTGGATTTGAGTTAAATGGCAGCCAGCACAGTTTTCTAAAAAAATCTCTTCTGATAGAATTTCTTTATGTTTTACAAGACAAATCTCCTCGTCCTCAATAAAAAGGATGTGGGAGACATTGACCTTGAGGTTGAAGGAATTAGCGAAAAATTTGGAAAAATTACACTGATTGCAAAGGGCGGTAAAAAGAGCCTCCACAGGTTTGTTAATACATTAGAACTTTTTAATGAACTTGAGGTATGGATGAGTTCTTCAAGGTTATACGGAAAATTTATACTTGAAAGCGCAGATGTTAAGAGGAGATTTATAAACATGAGGAAGGACTGGAAGAGGTTTTTAGTTTGCGAACATTTTTCAAAATTTCTCCTTTCAATAGTAAGACCCTTTGAAAGATATGATAGCCTTTATAAAACAGTTTTTTCATTTTACTCCTATGCTGAATCATCCTCTCAAAAGGACCTGCTTAAATTTTTACTTTATTCAGAAATTTTTATCCTTCAAAAGGAAGGGGTTATGCCTGTTAACATAAAATGCGTGCGATGTTCTAAAGTTATAAAGGGTGAAGGAGTTTTTCATTCAAAGGGAGGTGGTTTCTTCTGCACGGGATGTCATAAAGAGGGAATGAGGCTTTCAAAGGCGACAATGAAGGTTCTTGAAAATCTCTTTTCCCATTCGGAAATTGTGGAAAGGCTTAAACTCACAAGGATTCAGATGATTGAAATAGGAAGCCTGTTAAATATAGTGATGAGAATGCATCTGGGTATGAACCTTACAGCGCTCCCTGAAATTTTTGAAACCTTTTTTATATAAAAGGTGTCAAAAGTTAAAAAAAGGAGGAAAAGATGCTTACTGAAAAAGACAAGGAAATAGTGAGAAAAAAGCTTGAGGAGATGGAGAATCCAGTAAAAATTCTCCTTTTCTCCCAGAGAATAAACTGTGAGTTCTGTGAGCCAACAGAGGAACTCATAAAGGAGCTGGTTGAATTATCACCAAAACTTTCTCTTGAAATTCATTCACCAGCAGAAAACGAAGAACTGTCAAAGAGATATGAAATAGATAAGGTTCCAGCAATAGTTCTGATGGGAGAGAAGGATTATGGAATAAGATTTTTTGGTATTCCTGCTGGATATGAATTCGCCACGCTTCTTGAAAGCCTAATCCTTGTATCAAGAGGAAAAACGAGATTTAAATCAGGAAATCAGGAAAAAATAAGGGGAATAAATGTCCCGTTAAAAATTCAGGTGTTTGTCACACCTACCTGTCCATATTGCCCATCAGCAGTTCTTCTTGCAAATCAGGCTGCTATGGAAAACAGCAATATCTCCGCTTATGGAATTGAAGTAAGTGAATATCCTGAGATAGCAGAACTTTACAATGTAACCGGGGTCCCAAAGACAGTGATAAATGGCACTGTTGAATTTCTCGGAGCGGTAGGTGAAGACCAGTTCGTCCAGTATCTCCTTCAGGCAGCAGAGGGTTAATTTTAAGGAAACTCCTTCTGAAGATAGGTTTCCAATTTCCACCCTCTTAGGTCGTTAAAAGGAAAAAAATACCAATGAAGGGGGAAAATAATTGAATTTTTAAAACTATCAAAATAAAATATAAAACTATGAGATATCCATCATTAAAAGAGAAAATCGGAATTAAAACGACAAAAAACGGTGAGTATGTTAGAGACTGGGGAACATCTACTTATATTCCAGTTGAAAGAAAAAGAAGGGAATTCGGAGTGCATCTTACCTCAATAGATATTTTCAAAAAGTTCATATTTCCTGAAATTAAAGATATTCTTTATAAATATACCTGGATAGATTTATTTTGTGGGGAGGGTAATCTCATTTTGCCTATATTAGAAGCAATACCCAAAAATAATAGAACAGATTTCTTCAAAGAGCATATCTTCCTTTTTGACATTCAAAAGGAGATGGTTGAAAAATCAATTGAACATGGAGAACTAATATGAAAAAATTTGAAATAAAGTGTGAGAATTGTGGAAAGTTAGCTACTATTAATGTCCAAAAGGTTTGGATAAAATGGAAGTATAATTATAAAATTGGTAAGTATTCCAAAAAACCTGAAATATTATATGATGACATAGATAGTGCCACAGGTAATGAAAATTTACATTTTTGCAAAAAATGCTTTATAAAATGGAGAAATGGAGAAATATGAAAATAGATATATATACAAACCCTCACTGGCTCTTATCTGCTAATCAAGAAAATTTTGAATTATCCATGAAATATAAACAAGTTTGGGGTGTACAAGATAAATGGTATCCTCAATGGAAAGCTTTAGAAAAAGGAAATATTATTTTTTTCTATATCTCAAAAAAAATAAAAAAAATAATTGGGGTGGGAAAAATAGAAAATAAATTTATTCAAAGAGAACCCTTATGGCCTGATGAAATAGAAGAAAATAAAGTAAAATATCCTTTTAGATTCGAATTTAACATTGACTACTTATTAAATAAGGAAAATTGGTCGGTAGAGGGCATCGATATCATTGATTATATAAATAAAAATTTTGGGAAAGGAGCTTTTGCAGATTTACTTCGTGGAGGCATTAATTTTATTAGATACGAAGAAATAATAAGTTTCTTGTATGAAGAATTCAGAAGAAAATTTGATTATGCAATTCAACCTGGAAAAATCCATATAGAATATAGAGAAGAAAAACCAGAGAAAGACAATTTGCATAATTACTTAAAGGACATGATATACAAGATTGGAACAATGAACAAACTTTTAAGTCAAAAGGAGTATGGCGTAGATAATATGGTACTGGATGTTGTCTGGCGAAGGATTGAAAAAGGTTCACCTACATATGTCTTTGAAATTCAGGTTGGTGGTGATATTTATCATGCTATAAGCAAATTAAAACATGCCTTTGATCTATGGAATAGCAATATTTTTCTGGTCATAAATTCTAACGAAGATATCAAGAAAGCTTACCAGTTACTAAATGGAACCTTTCACGAAATAAAGGACAAAGTTAAAATTATTCCATCTAAAGATATTATAGAACTTTTTAAAAGGAAGAAGTCTTGGATAGAATGGGAGAGAAAGATAGGGATTTTGTAGCAAAAATTAAAATAAGATACATATAATAGGCACAGCCAAATTCATAACAGATTTTGGAGGCTCACAGGACAACCAGTTTAATGAGGCTGTAAGAATAGTGAAAGAGACCACTTCACCTCCGGATGTAATAAAAGTTGCTATTATTGATGGTGTAGCCTGGTTAGAAGGGAAAATGTTATCAGCACTTCAAGAACTTAAAGAAGATGAGTTTTGTTTTAGCGCATTACTCTTTGAAGAATTTATCCAGAACATCATTCGTTGATTTCTCACTCTTTGCCTTATTATAAATCTATGTAGCCAGTTTTTCCGTCAGTTGAAAATTTATATTTTTTGTAATAACATGAGATTATGAGAGAGGTAGAGAGGATATATCCTTCCGTTAACCTGATTGAAAGGAAGGATTCCTATATAATTGAAATATGGCTTCCGGGGGTAGAAAAGGAAATGGTAGAGGTCGTAGCAAGTGATGAGGAGATAATAATTTCTGGATACAAGATGGAAAGACCTCTGGAGGAAAGAATTTACCATCAGGTGGAGAGGCAGTTCGGGGATTTTAAAAGGACAATAAAAATTCCCACCCCTTTTAATAAGAAGGGAATAAAGGCGGTCATGAAGGATGGGGTTTTGAAAATTAATGTTCCAAAAGTCAAAGAGAGGAGGGAGAAATACATAAAAGTAGAGATTGAGGAAGGATGAAGGAAGGAGACTCGTCCTTAAGCGAAGGAAAAATTATAAAGCTTCTTTCTTCTTTTTTTAAGGTTCCAAAGAAATGGATTGGAATAGGTGATGATACTGCCCTTTTGAAGTATGGAGACAAAAATCTTCTCTTTACCTGCGATGTGTTAAATGAGGAGGTTCATTTCAAAAGAAGTTATTTCCCTCCCTATTATCTCGGGTGGAAACTCATAGCAATAAATGTGAGCGATATAATATCAAAAGGTGGAAAGCCCTCAGCCTGTCTCCTTTTTTTCAACCTGCCGTTTTCTGATAGACAATGGCTTGAGGCTCTGATGAAAGGGATAAAATCTGCTTCAGAGAAATTTGGAGTGAAAGTTGTTGGTGGAAACACATCTGCTTCAAAAACGATTTCTTTGGGATGTGCTATGCTTGGAACTTGCGGAAAACACGGGTTTATCCCGAGAAAAGGGGCGAAAGCAGGAGAAAAGGTTTATCTTCTTGGCACTCCAGGGCTTTCCCACGCAGGGATGAAGCTCCTTAAAAGATATGGTTATAATTCAGCGATTAAGATATGGAAAAAGGCTGTTATGGCTCACCTAAAACCCGAGCCACATCTTTATATTATAGATGACATCATAACACACTTCTCACCCACATCAATGACCGATACGAGTGATTCACTCATTGAAAGTTTGGTTAACATACTTACTCCAGAATTAGACATTCATATAAATCACATTCCGTTACACAGAAAAATTTCTTTAAAAGAGGCGATGACAGGAGGTGAGGATTACAACCTACTTTTTACTTCTTCTTCCGAAAACACATGCGGACTTCCTGTGAGTCGGATAGGAAGCGTGGTACCTGGAAGCGGTAAGGTGAAACTCCTTAAAGATGGCATAATGGAAGAAATAAAAATGAGGGGATTTTTTTCTCATTTCTGAAATGGAAGGTATAGTTTTAAGAATATTCCTGTGTCTATTTTTACTTTTTCTATCCTTTTTATTTTCGGGGACCGAAGCGGCAATTTTTTCCCTTTCTCCATCTCAAATCTGGAGTTTGAAGACGAGGGGGAAAAGCGGGAAGATGGTTGCAAGGTTTGTGGAAGACCCTTTAAGCACGATGATATCCTCTTTTACGGGCAATGAAATACTCAATGTTTTCATAACATCTTTAATAACATATATCTTCTCAGAAATTTTTGGGGTGGAGAAAAGCCTCTATGCCTTTTTCATAGCCTTTCCAACAATCCTTATATTGGCAGATATCCTTCCAAAAACCCTTGGTTTGAGATACCCGGAGGAATTCTCCCTCAGGGGAATTTTTCTTATTAGAATGGTTTATTTTTTCGTTTCTCCACTTAAAAAAGCCATGCTTCCTGTCTTTGAATTCCTTTTCGGAAAGGTTGATGTGGAACCACCGGAGGAAGAAATTAGAGAGGAAATTATTGATGTCCTTGAAAAGATGAAAGAAGCAGGGGAGATATCTGAGATAGAAGCGAATTTTGCAAAGGAAATAATCGATCTCAAGGATGACAGGGTTTATTCGGTAATGACTCCGAGGACAAAACTATTTCAGATTCCCGTTGAGATGGATTTTGAAACTTTAAAAAAATATATAAAAAATGTGGGATTTTCAAGAATTCCTGTTTACAGGTTAAGGAGGGACGAAGTAGTTGGAATCCTTTATGTTAAGGACCTCCTCCCTTTTATTAAAGAAGGGAAGAACTTTGACTGGACAGTTCTCATAAGAAAGCCCTATTTTGTGCCTGAAAATAAAAGCCTTATTTCCCTTTTCAGGGAATTCAGACTGAAAAGCATAAATTTTGCAATGGTAGTGGATGAATACGGAAATATAATAGGAGCTGTTACAGCCCATGACCTTTTAAGGGGCTTCCTCATAGGAGCAAAGATACAGGAACCTCCGGTAAAAAAAATTGGAGACAAAAAATATATGGTTGATGCAATGGTTCCTTTTGATGAATTTGTTGAAGAACTTTCTCTACCCTATGATGAGGAAAAGTTCTGGACAACAGTGGGAAGCTATTTCATAGAAAAACTCGGGAGAGTTCCAAAGGAAGGGGATGAAATTGAAACAGGTAAAATAAGGATGAAAGCAGTTGAGGTAGAACAGATGAGCCTTAAAACACTGGAGGTAGAAATAATTGGAGAATAGTCTTTACATAATCCTCACATTTTTATTTATTTCACTTGAGGGGTTTTTCTCTTCCGCTGAGATGAGTTTCATATCAACATCAAGATATTTTTTGAACACCATAGCCGAGAAAAGAAAAAAAATTGGAAAAATTCTACTTTCTGCCTTCTCCTCACCTGAAAGGATTTTAACAACAACCCTCATAGGCACAAATCTATTTATGAACCTTTCTGCTGTTTTCTTTTCTGCCTTCTTCATAAAACTCCGCATATCAAATCCTGATATAATTGCAGGTGTGGTGCTCGTTCCTTTTATATTTTTATTCGGAGAGGTTGGACCAAAATTCATCGGTAAAAGTAAAACAAGAATTATAGCACCTTTTGTTTTGCCAGTTATATGGTGGCTCTCCTACCTCTTTTATCCCCTTGTCATCGTTGTCTTCAAGTTAAGGGCTTCCCTCGAAAAAATTTTCAATCTAAAAGATTTAAAAAAGAGGGCTCACACAAGAGAAGAGATGACACATCTAATAGAAACATCCCACTTCTTCAAACTGAATCCATTTGAGAAGGAAGGGTTAAAGACAATAATGGAGATGAAAACAGAAAAGGTTGAGGATGTGATGATACCCATTTCAAAGGTTGCCCTCGTAGAAAAAAACAGGATTGATGAGGGTATTGTAGAACTTTTTAAAAGATATGGCTTTAGCAGATATCCCGTTTATGAAGGCAGGGTTGACAACATAATAGGCATAATAAATGTATATGATTATTTGAGGAAGGATGAAGGAGTTTCTGGAATAAGTGTTATGAAACCACCAGTCTATATTCCGGAAAATGCTCCCCTTATGAGCCTTTTAAACCTCTATGCAAAACACAGACAGGAGATGATGGTTGCAGTTGATGAATTCGGAGGTTGCACAGGAATAATTACCCTCAAGGACTTCTGGAGTGAACTCATTGGAAGGCTTGGAGATGAACATGTTAAGGAAGGAATATGGATTGAGGTTCATGAAAAAAACAGATTTATAATAAAAGGAGAGGCACGGATAGACAGGCTGAATGAAGAGTTCGGATTTGATATAGAGGATGGAGAGTGGACAACTGTGTCGGGTTTTATAATGGGAAAGTTCGGAAGAATACCTGAAAAGGGAGAGACTTTATCCTACAGAGGTTTAAAAATAAAAATTCTTGATGCAGACAGTAGGTTTATAAAGAAGGTTGAGGTGATAAAGGGATAAATCAAAATGATTCTTTTTTAGCAATTTTTAAGGTAAGAGCAAAATCAGGTAAAAATTTTGTGTGGCTCAGGAAATTGATTCTCTGAAACATCATTTTTTCAAAGAAGGAAAAGTTAAAGTTTTCCTATAATAAATAGAAGGAGAATTTCCAGGTTTAATCTGCCTTAAGTCCTCCTTGAGATGGGGAAACTTTATCATTTTATACTAAAATTATTACCAGCCCTATACACTCCCTGACCCGGCAAAATTCTCATTAAAAATTTTTAGTTTTCTTGAAATTACATTATTTATTATTTATAGTATTGGAAAAAAATGGAAATTAATAAAAATTTTTAAAGGGGGTAAATATGGGTAAACAAAAAAGAAGAGGCGTTTTTTGATACTCGGGGTTTTGATATTTTCTTGTGGAAAAGGAGAGAAAGAATGTAAAACAAATGATGATTGTCCATCCGGACAGGTATGCATCGCTGGAAGTTGCAAAACACCTCAAAAATGTTTAAAGGATTCAGATTGTGATAGCGGATATGTGTGTGTAAATAACATCTGCGTCCCGAAGGAGGGTGGAGAATGCACAACCGATTCAGATTGTCATCAAAACTATGTATGTGAAGATGGAACCTGCGTTGCAAAAGACATGACGCCCCCTGACACCACAATCACTTCTTATCCACGCTCTACTATTAAATTGCGGTTTTCTTTTGACACAATTGATGGTGAGAACAATCATTACAGAGGCTGGTATATTGATGACATCATGATTTCTCAACCTTAAAATTTTATTCCTTCTGGTTATGTAATTTGAACTTTATTTTTAAGTAAAATAGAATGTAATTCAAAATGAAGGAGAAAAAGAAAAAGGGAAAGATAAGGGAGAACATAGAGTCTTTTGCTGTTGCAATTCTTATTGCCCTTTTTTTGAGAGCCTTCGTGGTTCAGGCATACAAAATTCCATCAGGTTCTATGGAAAACACCCTCTTGATAGGGGACTATCTCCTTGTTACAAGGTTAAATTATGGAATAAAAATTCCTCTGACCGACATTTACATAGTGAAATGGGCAAAGCCGAAGAGAGGAGATATAATAGTTTTCAGATGGCCCAAGGACCATTCAAAGGATTTCATAAAAAGGGTGATAGGTGTTGAGGGGGATAGAATACTCATAGAGGGTAAAAAGGTGTATGTCAACGGCGAACAAGTAGATGAACCATACTCAAACTTTACTGACATCTTCATTTATCCGAAGGACCATTACAATCCCGGAAGGCAGTTTTTCTGCCCCTCAAGCCTGATTTCCTGCAACAGGGATTATTATGGCCCAATAATAGTTCCAAGGGGAAAGGTTTTTGTTATGGGTGATAACAGGGATAACTCAAACGATTCAAGATACTGGGGATTTGTTGACCTTAACGAGATTCAGGGGAAAGCGTTTATAATCTATTTTTCATGGGATTCAAACTCAAGAGACATATTCCATAAAATCCGATGGAGAAGGATTGGAAGGTTAATTAAATGAAAGAAAAAGAGAATGAGGTTCTTAACATCTTAAAAAATGTCCGTTATCCCGGGTATAGCAGGGATATAGTTTCCTTCGGATTTGTAAAGAAAATTGAGGTTGATGACGAAGGAAATGTGGTTATATCTTTGAAAATTTCATCAAAGGACCAATCAAAGAGGGAAGAGATTTTAAAAGGTGCAAAAGAGGAGGTTAAAAAATTGAAATGGGTTAAGGAGATTCAGGTTCTTTTTGTTGAAGAAACTCCTCCAGGACTTCCTCAGAAGAAAAAGCCAGAGGGGGTTAAGCGGATAATAGCAGTATCAAGTGCTAAAGGCGGAGTTGGAAAGTCAATAATAGCAGTTAATCTTGCTGTGGGTCTCAGGAAAAGAGGGTATAAATCAGGAATTCTCGATACAGATGTATTTGGTCCGAGTATACCCCTTCTAATGGGTATAAAAGAAAAGCCTACCTCCCCCGATGGAAAAAACATACTTCCTGTTTCCGCTTTCGGGGTAAAAGCCATGTCCATAGGTTTTTTCCTCAATCCCGATACCCCCGTGATCTGGAGGGGTCCTATGGTTATGAAACTCATGGACCAGTTCTTCAATGAGATACTCTGGGAAGACCTCGATTTCCTTGTCATTGACCTACCGCCAGGCACAGGAGATGTTCAGCTGTCAATGGCTCAGATGCTTTATATAGACTGGGCTATTATCGTCACAACACCTCAAAAAATAGCCCTCGCTGATGTCAGAAGAGGAATAGAGATGTTCAAATCCCTTGATGTTCCTATTTTGGGAATTGTTGAGAACATGGCGTATATGAACTGCCCGCACTGTGGAAAGAGGGTTGATGTTTTTCCCGGAGAGGAACTCAGGAAAATTGAAAAGGACTACAAAATTCCTGTCATTGCATCTATTCCCATTGAACCCGAGGTTTCAAGATATGCAGACCTTGGAAAGCCCTCTGTTGAGTTTTTAAGAGAGTCAAAATTTTCCTGTGAAGTGGAAAGAATAGTGGATTTGATAGAGAGTTCAATTAAAAATGATAGAAAGGATAAACGCTGAATAGAAGTCTTAATTGAGCCACAGCAACATTCGGAATGCAGTTTTTCAAAAAATAAAGCCCGGATAATTGCTAAAATTGAATGGACCGAATGTTTTACCATCTGAAGAAAGCCCTGATGCAGTGTGCCTGTCCTTGCCTATATCAACCCCTATCACAAGAACCCTGTCGTTATAAAAATGCTTTCTTTCAGTCATCTCTTCACCATCCAATTTTTTCTTATAACCAGAAGCATATCCAACTTGTGTTGGCAGGGACTTTCCAGGTTGAATTAAAAATCTAAACCAAGTCCGAGATTGATGAGCACCTTTTGAAACGAGATATAATCCATACCACCCGGGTAAACTGTGCTCCACGAATATCCACCTTCAAATAGCAGGAATACCTTCGCAGGTGAACCCTTATCAGTAATGTTGAATTTAATTCCACTCATACCAGAGAGGTTAAAACCGGTTTGGGTTTTAAGTTCTTCCATATAATCACATCCACAAGAAGAATCTAAACAGAAGCATTCCCCAAACTCAAAAAAATCAACCACAGATAGGCCCCCTTCAAAGGAAAGATAAACCTCATCGGATTTATAGAAAGGATATCTGAATTTAAAATAGGGATTTAGATGGTATTCAATTCCCACTCTGTTATCATTGTAGTAATAATCAGATTCATCCACATTCCATTTTATATCAACAGGTATTACCCTTATAATTCCCCCGATTGCAAGATATCTGCCAATCGTCCCCTCTCCATAAAGACTGAAGCCCACATCAAATTCTTCACTTTTTTCTACCCCAAAAGAAGTATTATTTATACTGATTTTACCATAAGGAACAAGCACCATTTTGATCCCGAGCCTTCTATCGGCATTCAGCTCTCTGGCATGGATTGATATGAAAAGGAAAATTAGAAATAGTTTATTGAAAACATTCCGTTTCATTTTTACCATGTAAAACCAAATGAGAGCAGAGGCAATCCTAAAGGAGCGTATCTCATAATCTCGCTCATTCCTTCAAATATGGGGATAGCAAAACTTACATCTCCATAAATACTTTCACCCATTATTCTCAATCCATAAAGGACGCAGCCTGCAAATTCTTCATAATCCTGATATATTGGAAAATGAAGTTCAACACCAAACCTTACCCTATCACTAATTCGGATACTTCCGCCTATATTGGGGTCAATAGCATAATAATTTTCTTCTTCATAAATAAAATAATAGGCGAGGACAGAGATATTGAGGAACATATCCTTTTTGCCAAGCGTCATTATTAGAGGCTGACCCCCTATAAGTAAAAGGCTGTCCTCTTCAGCATGGTCTAAATAGGGAACTATCCACATGATGTGAGCAAGAAAGCCTATATGTGCATCTTCTGATAGCGAATGTGTTAACTTAATCGCCGGTCCCATAACAAACAGGCCAATCGGTAGAATTGTATGGAAAATAAAACTCACATTCTCTGAATATGTGAAGTCCAATACCCAGTATCCCAAATCAAAAGCAGTAGCCGAGAATCCCTTTTTCCTCATAAATGCAGATGGCGTATATATCACTCTTGATGGGTCCGGGTCTATAAGTGAATACTTCCTTACCGGTCTCAAGGACATCTCTCTTCCTTTTTCTTCTATAAGTTCCTTCGCCTTCATTCTTAAAACCTCATTGTTTTCCTTTTCAGAGATACTTTTTATAATATCCCATGCCTCCTTCACATCATACTCAGATAAAGCCTTAAGTGCTTCAAACCTCAATTTTTCTATCTTTGAAAATCTGATTATGTTTGATAGAACCTCAATCCCGTCTTTGAATTTGACTTTCCCTATGCAGATTATAGCCCTTACCCTCACATTTATGGATGGGTCTTCCATAGCCATTGAAATTATAGTATCAGAATAGGCACATTCTGGATTTTCCATACATATCTCTTCAATCCTTTCAATTGCTTCTATCCTCCTTTCCTCCTCACTTGAATTTAACAGCTCTATGAGTGCCTTGCTTTGTTCTGATTCAATTGCACTCAAAAGAAGAAGGGCAACAACCAGATTTGAAAATCCCATTTCACCTCCTGCACGACATAGTTTGAAACTATTATACCAAAAAATAAAACTTTTCAAAGCTTTGGGAAGCAGGAAATGTTAAAACATACTCAATGCCCTTTCAAGGAAAAGGGAGGTTCTTCCCCAGAAAATTCCGAGAAAAACAACCGGAATGGCACATATAATAAGAAGAAGGGCTTCAAGAAATGAAAGCTTGAATTCGCTCTCAAAGGAGAAACTCTCAAGAAACATCTTCTTCACTATAAGGGCATAGTAGTAAAGGGAAATCACACTGTTCAAAACGCCTATTATCACAAGAACCCACATCCTCTCTTTAACAGCAGAAGCAAATATCAAAACCTTCCCAACAAATCCTCCAAGTGGTGGTATCCCAACAAGGGAAAATAGAAAAATCGTCGTTGTCACACCGAAAAGCGGCGCCTTCCAGCCAATTCCCTTATAACTGTCTAAATCGTCCTTCATTCCCCTGCTTGTAATGTATGAAATGGAAGCGAAGGCTCCGAGGTTCATAAAGATATACACAAGCACATAAAACAAAATTGCATGAATTCCCAATCTGTTCATTGCTGAAAGACCGATGAGCATGTATCCCGCATGGGCTATGCTTGAATAGGCAAGCATTCTCTTTACACTCTTCTGATTCAGTGCTGCGAGGTTTCCTATCGTCATCGTAATTGCTGATATAAAACCTATGTATTGTGGGACTTGCCCCCAGAGTTTATCCTCCCACATTTCCCCTGCTTCCTCAGAAAAGGCACTCAATATGAACCTTATCATGAATGCAAAACCAGCTGCCTTCGGACCTATTGAAAGAAATCCTGCAACAGGAGTTGGTGCTCCCTGATATGCGTCAGGAGACCAGAAATAGAATGGAAACGCTGCAATTTTGAAGAACATACCCGCTGAGATGAGGAGGAAAGCGAGAATACCCAGAGCCCTCTTTGTTTCAAGATAATTGAGGGCAACCTTTATGGCATTTATATCTATCTGCCCGGTAATTCCATAAAGAAGAGAAAATCCGTAAAGCATTATTCCAGATGAGACTGCTCCGAATAAAAGGTATTTAATTCCAGATTCCTTTGACGGGTAAGACTTTATTTGCATAGAGGTGAGAAGGTAGGAGGGAAGGCTCATCATCTCAAAGGCGAGGTAGATTATGAGGAGATTCCCTGCTGATGGAATTATGAGCATGCCGAAGACAACTGTTAGAATTGCGACATACGGCTCTCCGTCTCTGTCATCAATTTCAGAGGAAAGATGGGAAAGAAGGACTGCGAGGATTCCCGAAATGCAGGCAATAATTCTGAAGAAGGACGAAAAGGCATCAATGTATAAATTAAAACTGAAAATTTTCGTTTTTACTTCATAACTGTAAAGGAGGACTGTAAAAGCACCCAGTAGTCCTATCAACGAAAGGGTCCAGAGGTTCTTCCTATCTTCTTTCTTTACAAGTGGTTCAACTATGAGGATAAAAAGGATGGTTATAAGGATTATAAGTTCTGGAGCAAAAATTCTCAGGTCCTTGAGGAGGTTCAAAGTGAACAGCTCACTCATTATTCACCTGTTACAATTTTTATTATAGAGAGAAGGGTCTCCCTCATCATGTCAATCACAGGCGAAGGGTATATTCCGACGAATATGACAATTATGCCAAGAGGAACAAGGGTAAAGAGTTCCCTTCCGTTGATATCGGGAAGGTCTTTGTATTTCTCATTGAGTTTCCCGAGGAACATCCTGTGGATTGTCCATAAAAGGTAGGCTGCTGTTATAACAACAGTGGATATAGAAACTATCGTTCTGACAGGAAACGCCTTTATTCCTCCTATGAATACGAGAATTTCGCTTATGAACCCATTAAGACCGGGAAGCCCCAGGGCAGCAAAGAAAGCAAGGGCAACCACTCCTGAATAAACGGGCATCTGAACAGCAAGTCCGCCAAATCTATCAATATCTCTGTGATGGGCTCTGTCGTATATAACTCCAACAATCAAAAACAACATAGCAGTTATGGTCCCATGGTTAAACATCTGCAAAGCGCCCCCTATGACGCCGCTCTCCTTAAATGAAGCCATTCCGAGAAGGCAGTATCCCATATGGCTTATTGATGAATAGGCTACGAGTTTTTTCATATCCCTCTGTGCCATTGCTGTTAATGCCCCGTATATCATGTTTATCACGCCCATATATGCTAAAAAGCTGGCGAAGTATTGAGTGCCATGAGGGAAAAGGGGAAAGTTGAACCTCAAAATTCCGTATGTCCCCATTTTCAAAAGAATTCCTGCGAGGATGACACTTATTGGGGTTGGTGCCTCAACATGAGCGTCAGGCAACCATGTGTGGAATGGGAAAACCGGAACTTTTATCGCAAAGGCAATGTATAATGCAAGCCATAAAACCCTCTGTAATTCAACAGGATATGAGGACCTCATTTCTATGAGCTTCGGAATGTCAAAGGTGTGAGGGGTGTTGTGAAAATAAAGTATAAGCATTGTGACAAGCATGAACACACTTCCCAAAAGGGTATAAAGGAAAAACTTTATTGCTGCATACTCACGCCTTGGACCACCCCATATTCCAATGAGAAAATACATCGGGAAGAGTCCAACCTCCCAGAAGACATAGAAGAGGAAGAAATCCATCGCAAGGAATACACCGAGCATTCCTGTTTCAAGAAGTAAAAATAGGGTAAAATAAGCCTTTGCACCCTTCTCAATTCCCCATGAAGCAAATATACATAGAAAAGATAGAAGAACTGTGAGTAAAACCATGAGAACACTCAGCCCATCAACTCCCATGTAGTATTCAACATTGAACTGGGGTATCCACGGCTTTCGGACAACAAACTGAAGTCCAGAAATACTCCTGTCAAAATTTATGAATAGATAAACCCCGAGAAGAAGGGGAATGAATGTGAAGAAGGCTGATGTCCACCTTATTAGATTGAGTTTATCTCTTGGAATAAAGAGGACTATTACCGCACCTATGAGCGGAATGAAGGTCATCAAGGTCAAAAGATTTGTTTTTATAAATTCTCCCATCTTTTCATTACCTCCTTAAAAATAATCATAGTCCAAAAAGGACAAATAACAGAAAGATAAGCAGGACGCTTCCGGCGAAAATTAGATATCCGGGAAGGATGCCGGTCTGAATCCTTCTCAGTATGTCACCTATTTTGAGTGTCCCTGTTGCCGTCAGATTAACTGCTCCATCAACTCCTGCATGGTCAACCAAACCGGATGTATCTGCTGCCACTATTCCTGCTTCTCCGGTGAGGTTTACGAGGCGGTCTATTATGTTGATGTCAAACCACCTGCACATATCTTTGATAAGCATAATTCCCCTTACAAAGATGGCATCGTATATTTCATCAACATAGTATTTGTTATAAAGGAGGGTGTAGAGGTTTCTGAGTTTCTGTGAAATCTCTTTGGGTGCTGAGGGATTTATTATGTAAAGATAGGTAGCAAGCCCTATACCTGTAAGACCCGATACCACAGAAAGAACCATCGCTCTTTCATCGTGATGAAAATGTCCACCAAAAAACTCCTCAAGAACCCTCTCAATCCCTATATTTCCACCAATTATGCTCATAACCGCAAGGATAACAAGCGGTATTATCATAACAGGTCCACT